>JGI24143J45723_1001157_pt1 | contig 12891 bp, 10 predicted proteins | sample BarGraIncu00432A_FD_45723 | JGI IMG/M metagenome (IMG submission 45723)
ATTCCAACTTCACCCATAGCTGAAATTAGACCTTCATTTAGTATTTGCTCAGGATCAATTTTTTCTTCAAGGGCTAAATTTACTAATTCCTTAACTTTTTTAGCATTACCCTTTTCTACAAATAGTGAAAGCTCTTTCAAATCCATAATCAATTCCTCCTAAAACATTATATTTTATTACTATAATACAAATATAAACCTTTTCATAATTTCTGTATTGTACAAAACCGATAATTTTTGGTAATATTTTATTACGATGTAATTAATATTTAAGGTAAAATCATAACCTACAACTTTAATCTTTATTATACTTCCCATAGACCATATGATTTCTAAAACCTTGAATTGTACAATGCCTCAATGTTTTCTATTCCAACGTCTCCCTCAAACCACTGATTGCTAGCCAATATATAACCTCCATTAACATTTAGGGTGTCTATATAGTATCTAGTCTCTCTTGCAACGTCTTGCGGAGTTCCAAACGGTAATATAGTTTGAGTATCTATTCCACCATGGAAAGCTATTTGATCTCCGAATTCTTTCTTAATGCTCTCAGGCTCCAATCCCTTTACCTTTTGCAATGGTTCTAATATATCAACACCACAATTAATTAATTCAGGTATAATAGATCTAACTGCACCACAAGAATGTTGTTGATAAAAGGCACCATATTTGTGTGCTAATTTAACAAGTTTTTTAGTGTTTTCCGCGAAATAATCTTTCCACATATCTACACCAAATAATAAGCTTATTTGTGTTCCATAATCATCGTGAGGTCTCAAAATATCTATTTGACCGCCACCTGAAATAAGTATTCTTTCATAATACTCTAACTCAAATTCAACCAAACGGTCAAAAATTCTATGTGCAAACTTTGGGTTTAAAACCATATCCATAAATAATTTTTCCATACTTCTTAAAAAAGTAGCAACTTGGAAAGGTCCCTCATGTCCAACTATAATCGCCTTATCTTTATGTCTCTCACATTGACGCTTAATACTTTCATAATCAAACCAATCTGCAGATGGCCATCTAAAATTATTAATTTCTTCCACAGTTTCCATGGTATCAAAAGGATAAAAACAAGTTACTTCGTTATAATCTCTTCCTGTCCAATGTGACTTGGTTTTAAAACCCAAAAAATCATCCTTAATTTCGCTTCCATTTTCTTTAAATACCTTTAATTCCGGGCCAATATAAGTTGCCTCAACACTTCTTATATCTATCTTAAATTTTTGATATACCTGTTCACGGTCACTAAATCCATAATGTTTAAGTAACTTATTCATAACGAACTCTACACATTCAAGATTCGTAGGTACCCTATCTGGTTGTTGATGCATAATCGATTTTCTAACTCTTTCTTTTGAAGTCATATTAATTTCCTCCTAAAGATTCAATAATAGTTGTATGTTTTAATTTAAATGAAAAACCTCTTCCATTTCTGACCACCATTCACCACCGGTCGCTGTTTCCACTTGTACTTGACATGGTTTACAAATATCCCACCATTTTTGAGTTAAGCTATCCGCTGCCATCTTGTCCATATCAGCTAGATAATCATTGCCATTATACTCAAAGTAGCTAAATAGGTAGCCATCTCTATAATATATGGAATAATTACTAATATTGGATTTTTTAATAGTTTTAAGTATTTCCGGCCATACTGCTGAATGTAATTTCTTATATTCCTTAAGTTTTTCAGATCTTACTTTTATTACAGATCCGTACCTTTCCATTAAAATTCCTCCTACTACTTTTATAATTATTTTTTAACGGCACTAAATAGTGCTTCTATATTTGCTGGATTTATATCAGGAAGTATAGCTTCATGACTTGGTGATATTATTAATCCAGTTGGGAAAATACTTCTAAGTTCTAACACTTTTTGGGTTATCTGCTCTGGGGTCCCATTGACCAACATTTCCTGAGCATCTACTCCACCACAAAACGAAATTTCATCATCGAAGTTTGCTTTTAGGTGATTTGGCTCCATTCCTTTTGCTAAAGCCTGTATTGGGTGAATTACATCCACCCCTACCTCTATTAAATCAGGTATAACATCAAATATTGATCCACAAGAATGATATATAACTTTTAGCCCATAACTCTTAGCCTGCTTGATTAATTTCTTAGCTCCTGGCATAATAAACTCTCTAATAAGTTTTGGTGACAACATTAGCCCTAGTTGACTTCCCATATCATTTCCAATTAAAACTGCATGAAGTTTACCTTTTGTTGCTTCATAAAAAATTTTATTTGCTTTTAAATAGAATTCTATAATTTTATCATCAACAGCCTTATACATTTCAGGCTCCGTTAGCATTTTCATAAGGGCAGATTCCATTCCAAAAGCAGCACATGTATCTTGAAAATGTGCAGACCATATAACTCCTAAAATTGCTCGATCTTTTGGAGCGATCTCAACTACCTTTTTGCATTCATCAATAGATATATATTTCTCAGGATCTGGCCAAGCAAAATCATTTATTAAACTTGGATCTTCATAGTCTTCAAAAAAGCCAGGTGCTGTTAAAGTTCTATCTTCAGTTGCACCTTCATGATTTTTAGCAAAATCAAAAGCAGCGTAGATAGCGTCACTTGTAGGTGAGTGATATGGAAGTTCAACAGGGTACACATCGTCGTCTATTTTATCTCTAAGCTCATCCATATTCTTTACTTTAAAATGTTCAAACAAACCCGTATAAGCTTTTTTATCAGGTAATCCAAGCCAAGATGCTGGTCTATCCACTGGTTGTCTTTCAACTGTTTTGTAAAATCTTTCTAAATGATTCATAATTAAACCTCCCCATATATAAATAATTTTAAACTCTTTTCAAATTTTTTTTATAATAACTATCTGTTGCCACAACCGCTACTAAGATTATTCCTTTTAATGCCATCTGAAAATATGGATATACATTTAACAAATTCAATCCATTTGTTAAAATACCTAAAATAGACAATCCTAATAGTGTTCTAATTACACTCCCCTGTCCTCCTGAAAGACTTGTTCCACCAATAACAACTGCTGATACAACAGTCATCGCCGCATCCTGAGCTTGATTTGGAGCCCCTGTCCCTAATCTAGCGGCGAGCAATATTCCTCCTACAGAAGCTGCAAATGACGCAAATACAAATATAGACGCTTTGTATAATCTAACCTTTATACCTGTCAACTTTGCAACGTCATAGTTTCCACCAGTAGCAAATATATTTCTACCAAATTTCATTTTTGTTAACATTATATGTGTTATTATAATAAATATAAAAAACACATATACTGGATACGGAATTCCAAGTAAAGTTCCATTCCCTAGTTCACTAAAAACATCATTAGTGCTTTGAATTGGGTTACCATTACACACTTTTAATGCAAATCCGTAATATATAACCATAGCACTCAATGTAACAACAAATGAATTTATTTTTGCAAAAGAAACCAACAGTCCGTTAACCACTCCTATAATGCATCCAATTACTACTGCTGAAATTATTGCTGGGACTAAACCGATCTTTACATCAAGGATAACTGTTATCAGCCCAGATAAAGCAGCTACCGACCCTACCGAAAGATCAAAGTCACCACCAATTATTGCCACCGTCATTCCACAGGCAATTATTCCATAAACGGACATTTGCAACAAAATATTAACTAAATTATCAACTGTTAAAAAAAACGGCGACAAAAATATCATGGCTACAAACATTAGAATAAATACAACGAGCATTTTTTCTTTTATAAGATTTTTTCTAATTATTGCTATCATTTACATTTCACCTCCCAAAATTAAAATTATTTTTTAGTATCCAATAAGACTGCTATTAATATTATTAATCCTTTAACAATATACTGATCTTGAACTGAAAATCCAAATATGTTCATTACATTAGAAATAGTCCCCAAAATTAATACACCAATTAATGTTTTGATCATACTTCCTTCTCCACCAGTTAAGCTTGTTCCACCAACCACTACCGCTGTTATAGCATCAAATTCATACATAACCCCTTGTATAGGTGAAGCTCCCATTGTTCTTGAGTTTATAACCATAGCTGCAATTGCCGCACACAAGCCTGCAATTGTATATGTTACTGCTTTTATAAATTTAACATTAATACCTGAAAGTCTGCTTGCTTCATAGTTACCGCCTAAGCTATAAACACCTCGTCCGAACTTTGTTTTTGTCAATACAAAATGTGATATACCAACTAAAATTAAAAATATAAAAACAGGCATAGGTATTGGCCCAACAAATCCTTTCCCGATAAAGTTAAAACTAGCAGAACCACTTCCTCTTAGCGTTGCTCCTCCCGTGTATAGAAGCGCCATAGCGGCTATAAGTGATTGAGTCCCAAATGTTATCATAAAAGCGTCTCCATTATCACCTTTAATAACTGCCATTACTGTTCCATTTAAGACACCTACAAGTAAACCTACAAGCAGTGCAGCAATAATTGCTACCCCAACAGGGTAATTTCTCTGCATTCCAATTACAATAACTCCTGCAAGTGAAAGTGTTGAACCTACAGATAGATCAAATCCTCCACCTATCATTACAAAAGTCATACCTACTGCAAGAATTCCATTTATAGATACCTGCCTCAAAATATTTAACATGTTGGCCTCTGTAAAAAATACAGGAGAGACAATTGAAGACAAAATTACTAAAACCACTAATGCAATTAGTATTCCATATTCTTTTGCTAATTTAGATATATTAATGTTACTTTTCCTTATATTTCTAACAAGTTCGCTCATTTAACTCACCTCCGGGGAATTTAACACACATTTTAATAAATCATCTGGGTTACCTAATGCACATTCCATTATTTTTTCAGCTGTAGCGAAATCGCTTCCTAGTTCCCCTTTAATTTCTCCTCCGTGCATTACTAAAATTCTATCACTCATAGCTAATACTTCAGGCAACTCGGACGAAACCATAATAATAGATTTTCCTAATTTAACCAAGTCGTTCATTATACAATATATTTCAAATTTTGCTCCAACATCGATACCTCTAGTAGGTTCATCAAGAAATATAATATCTGATTCAGAAAAAAGCCATTTAGCTAAAACTACCTTTTGTTGATTACCACCACTTAAATTTATAGCTTTCTGTTTTGAAGATGGAGTCTTTACTCCTAATTTTTTTATATACTCTCCAGAAATATCTTTTTCCTTTTTATTTGACAATAAACCAAACGTACATATTCCCTTTAATTTTGTAATTGAAATATTAGTTTTAATTGCAAACTTTAAAATTAATCCCTCAAGTTTTCTGTCTTCAGTTAAAAAAGCTATACCATGCTGCTTTGCACTTATTGGATTTTTTATGCTGACACTTTTTCCTTTTATGATAATTTCACCAGAATCGATCTTGTCAGCCCCAAAAATAGCTCTTAAGACTTCTGTTCTTCCAGAACCTACAAGTCCACTAATTCCTAATATTTCACCTTTATATAATTTAAAGCTAACATCATTTAGCACATTTTTTCTATTTAAATTTTTGACTTCTAATATTACTTCATTATTTAAAAACGGCTTTCTTTTAGGAAACTCAACATCAATACTTCTTCCAACCATCTTTTCGATTATTTCATTTTTAGTAATCTCTCCTATTGGACATGAATGAACATCTTTTCCATCTCTTAAAATTGTAATAGAATCACTTATTTTAAATATTTCTTCCATTCTGTGAGATATATATATAATAGTTACTCCCTTTTTCTTTAGGTTATCAATAATATTATATAAATTATCCATTTCTGTTTTTGTAAGAGCCGAAGAAGGTTCATCCATAACAATAATTTCTGCATTATATGATAATGCCTTAGCTATTTCTACCATCTGCTTTTCAGCTACACTCAATTCACTTATTTTACTTTTAGCTGAAACTTTTAATCCTATTTCTTCAAGAAATTTTTCAGTTCTAGTGTAAATATCGCTCCATTCAATAAATCCTGTTTTATTTGAATCTAACCTTCCCAAAAAAACATTCTCAGCAACAGAAAGAGTATTAACTAAATTAAACTCCTGGAATATAATACTTATTCCATTTTCTTGTGCTGAAATTGGGGATTTCATGTCAATTTTTTTACCGTTTATAAAAATATCACCTGTGAAATCTGTTATTACTCCATTTAAAACTTTCATAAGGGTGGATTTCCCAGCACCATTTTCCCCGGCTAGAGCATGAACCTCTCCTTTAATAACTTGTAAATTAACGTTATCAAGAGCTTTTACTCCTGGATACACCTTAGTTATTCCTACCATTTTTAAAACTACATCACTCATAATATCCCCTCCATTGATAAATGTTAAATTATACTTATGATATATATATTACTTATATACACGGTGAATTTACCTAATTCACCGTGTTTTATTAACTATTATCTTATAAGTTTTATTTAAATAATTACCATAAGCCTTTAAATTTTGCAACGTTGTCTTTTGTTATTTTTTCTACTGGATCTTGGTTCCAAATATCTAACTTAGTTCCCTTTATTGCATCAAGGGCACACCTTACACTTTGAGCACCTTCCCAATCTGGTGGCTGTGTTACTGAACCATAAAGCTCTCCAGCTTTGATTGCTTCTATTCCGTCAATACTTCCGCCAATTCCTACGAACTTAATTTTATCTGCTTTCTTTGCAGCCTTTGCAGCTTCTATAGCTCCAATAGCCATATTATCATCATGACAATAAATTCCAACTATATTTGGATTCTTGGTCATTAAATCTTCTGCAGCAGCCATAGCCTTTGCTCTATCCCAAGCACCATTTGTTATACCAACGATTTTTATATTCTTATTCGCTGATATTTTGCTAACAAAAGATTGTGTTCTATATATTTGAGCATCACTACCAGGTGCGCCTTCTATAATAACTATTTCTCCACCTTTACTTCCCAATGCTTCTACCATTAAATCAGCTGCTAATTCTGCTTCTTCAGCCATGCTTGCTCCAACATAAGTATCTACATAATTGGCAGATTTATCATCAACTCTCATGTTTAAGTTAATTACAGGAATCTTAGCATCCTTTGCTTTTTTTAATGAAGGAAGTGATGACTTTGCATCAACTGGACATAATATAATTGCATCAACTTTTTGTGCAATTAAATTTGCTATTTGATCAGCTTGTTTTTGTGAATCCCATTGTGCATCCATCAATATTAAATTTGCACCACTTTTATCTGCCTCTTTTTGAGCATACTCAGCAACGGGAATTAAGTACGCAGAACTCATTCCAGCCATAGCCAATCCAATTGTTTTTTTATCATTTGTACCACTTTTACTATCAACAGTTTCAGTTTTACCACTACACCCAATTAATGAAAACACCATAACAAAAACAAGTAGAAAACCTAAAAATTTCTTTAACATAAAAAACCCCCTAAATGAATTTTGTAATCTAATAAATTCTTAAAGTCCCTCTCCTCTCACATATTTATCTTATTGATTACCATAATAATACTTTAATTAATCAAATTTTGGAGTAGATTTTTTTTATGTAAACGGTTAAAATTTTTATCTGTTTTTAACCATCTTAATTATATTGTAAAATTATTCATGCACAAATCTTTAGCAAAATTATATTACGCTTTTAAAATTGAGTACTTTTTATATTATAATCATGATATACTCTAATCAGATTATAGTATAATCGCAATATGTATTTATTGTATAATAAGTATATTTTATCCAATTTAATTTTTAATTTTTTTATTCGATGAACATTAAGGAGATTATTTATGGGTACACGAACTAAAAAAGTTTCTCATTTAAATTTAATTCTTTTGATATCGTTTACTTCGTTCTGTTTTACTTTTTATGCTCTAACCAAATTATACTTACACAGTTCAAATTCTAGTCTTCCACTTAATGGTGTTACAATAAACTGTGCTTTAATAAGTGGTGTTTACGAGAAATTGTATGAATCAATCCCTGCCTTTGAAAAAAAAACCGGTGCAAAGGTTAATATTGTTTATAAGGCTGATGGCTTTGCTCTTGATAAAAAATTAAAAAAAGATTTTGAAACTAACTCAGTAAATTTCGATGTTATTTGGGATCACAGCAGTTTTTTTTCTCAGTATATTCCTTATCTTGAACCCTTGGATAAGTACTTTTCACAAGAAGATTTAGTAGATTTTTTACCTGGATTATTAAATACTGGTAGAAAAGATGATCATCTGTGGCAAATTCCAAGACAAGCTGATATCAGTGCGTTATATTACAGAACTGATTTATTTAATGATCCAGTGGAAAAGGCAGCTTTCAAAAAAAAATACGGCAAAGATTTAAAAGTTCCAGAAACCTATGATGAATTTCTCCAAACAGCAATTTTTTTCTCTCGGGATACTACGTTATACGGTACTCAGTTTCCAGGTAAAGAGGAAGCTTTAACCGGAAGATTTTATGAACTCCTCGTAGCTTTTGGAGGTAATTTTTTAACAAGTGAAGGTTCAGCCAATTTTAACACTACTTCTGGTATTAATGCTGCATTGTTTCTAAAAAAGCTTTATGCTTCAGGGGCAATGCCTCCAGACACTATGAACTACCTTTGGGATGATGTAATTAAAAACTTCAAAAGTGGTAATGTAGCAATGTATATGGAATGTTACGACTGGTTCTCTTTCCTTCAGAATCCAAAGACATCTGATGTTGCTGGAAAGTTCGATATCGCACGTCAACCTTCAGGACCTACTGGTATTCACGGAGGATGGGGCGGGCTTCATGGATTTTCCATCACAAAATCTTCGAAAAATCCTAAGGCTGCAGCAGAACTTATAAAATTTCTGACAAATTCAGAAAATCAATATGCACAGGGTAAGCTTGGATTTTTGCCTACAAGAAAATCAGTATGGGATAAACTTATACATGATTCTAGTTCTTCAAAGGATCCTTTAGTAAAAAAAAGGCTCGAGCTTGCAAAGTTACAGTTATCGGAAGATTTTATAACGCCTCCTCTTATGGCTGAGTGGATTCCAGCCTCTAACTTACTATATCCTAAACTTCAATCAATCATCTTAGGAGATGAAGATGCTCAAACTGCTCTAGATGAAGTAGCTTCAGAAATTAATAAGTTACTTGATAAATCAAAATAACTTACTATTATCAGCTTATTTAACGAAAAATGGGTGGTGGAACTTAATGTATAAAATACTCATAGTTGATGACGAGGAACTTGTTAGAAAAGCAATAATCAGCAAAATCAACTGGGAAGAAATAGGTTTCGGAATTGTAAAAGAAGCCGAAGACGGAGAACAAGCATTAGAAATCGCTTTAGAATTAAGACCTCACGTTATTCTTACTGATATAAGAATGCCATTTATGGATGGTCTTGAATTATCAGAAAGAATACACAAAGAATTACCTAAAACAAAAATAATAATTCTCAGTGGACATGACGAGTTTGAATATGCCAAGGAGGCAATAAAAATAGGAGTAACTGATTATATTTTAAAACCGATCCATTCGGTTAAACTGACCGAAATACTTCGGGAATTAAAATCAATACTCGATAGTGATGAAAGTTCCATAGCGAGAAATATAGTTGTTAACTCTCAACTTCAGCAAAGTCTTCCTTTATTAAAAGAAAACTTCTTTTACTCACTTATTCATAACCTTTTGACAAAAAATGAAATTGAAGAAAAACTCAAATTGTTGGAAATTTCTTTTACTAGTGATTCTTTTCTGATATGTGTATCAGAAATTGATAATTTCAATAACATTTTTCAAAATGTTAAAAATGAACATATAAGTATAATTAATTGTTCCATAATAAATATAATGAAAGATATCCTCAGAGAACATGGTATTGTTTTCAATGATGCTGACAGAAGACAGATTATATTGATACCTGTACAATCTACTAATGATGTTTATAATGAAGATGCATTTAAATGCCTACTTGAAATTATTAGAACTTATGTTACGAGTTCTTTAAATGTAACCATTACTATTGGAAAGGGAAGTGTAATATCTTGCCTTTCAGATATACATATATCTTATACTGATGCTTTACATGCCCTTTCCTGTAAAACAAACCAAGGTAAAAATAAAGTGTACGATATTAAAGATATTAATTCAATAATATCTGACCATTACTTTCCTTTAGAAAAAATCAATTCTTTAATTTCTTCAATTAAACTTGATAATTTAAATGGAGCATTAATACTAATAGATGATTTTTTTGATGTGACCATAACAAAGTCGAATCTATCTGTTAGTAATATTAAGATACTATTAGTCCTACTCGTAAATAATATTCAAAAAATAATAATAGACATAGATGAAAGTATGGATTTTGATTTAAATCTTAATATCTACGAAGACATAAACAAACTTGAAACAGTTAAAGATTTCAAAAATGTTATTTCTGAATTTGTAATAAAGTTCATTAACTTAATAACTGATTCCAAAATGAACAAAAATGATAACGTGGTTCAAAAGTCAAAAAAATACATTGATGAACATTTTGATGTTGAAAACTTGTTTCTTACTCAGGTTGCTTCATTTGTATCCGTAAGTGCAGGTTATTTAAGCATACTATTTAGGAAGGAAACAAACGAGACCTTTGTTGAGTATCTTACCAGTGTAAGAATGGAGAAAGCAAAAGAACTTTTGAAGACTTCTCCCCTTAAGGCCTATGAGGTCGCCTACAAGGTAGGTTATAGCGACCCTCATTACTTTAGTCTATGCTTTAAGAAATATACAGGTTTTACACCTTCAAGCTATAAGAATAATAAATAAGAGGGATTAAATTATGATTAATTTCATTACAACAAAATTTTTCAAACTAAGCCTTTTCAAAAATCTCAATATACAATTAAAAATATTAGTATCTTTTTCGTTGTTAATAGTAATAACCATAATAACGATTGGTTTTGTAGCAATCTTAAAATTTTCAAAAACTATGAAAGAAACTACAAGCATGTATAGTTATCAAATAATCGACCAAGTAATTAAAAATGTTGATTCCTATGTTGGTGAAATGAAAAGCATCTCTTCCATAGCTAATTACAATGATAAAATCCAGAAATTCCTTGATTTTAATGATACCAAAAATAATGTAGCCCGGATAAAAGAAGAAGACACTATAGTAGACTTACTTGATAATATTAAAAGCACAAGAGAAGATATAAATTCAATAATTGTTTTAGGTACTCAAGGCTCCATTATATCTAGCAATCAAAGCTATAAGATAAATAGCAATTACAATTTTTTAAGTCAACCTTGGTATACTGATGCATTGAATAAAAATGGTTCTTATGTTATTGTCAAACCTCACAAACAGAACTATTTAATAAACAGTGACAATTTGGTCATATCATTGAGCAAAAGTATAAATAAATTTGACAGCAATGAACAATTAGGTGTAATACTTATAGATATTAATTTAAAAGCAATTGATAATATTTGCAAAAATATAAAGCCAGGTAAAAACGGTTATGTTTTCATAATTGACAAAGAAGGTGATATTATTTACCATCCGGACTATGACTATATGTACAGGTCTATGGATAACCTATATGCAAAAAATATTTTTAAGACTGATGATATTATCATCCCTGATGTTTTGAATTCAAAAGAAGGAAGTTTTGTGGATTCAATAAATTCAAAGAAAAATTTGATTACCTACAAAAAATCACCCTCTACTGAGTGGACGATTATTAGTGTAACTCCTTATAATGAGATGATGCTTGGAATAACTAATGTTACAAATTATATAATATTTATAGTAGTACTATGCTTATTTGGTGCATTTTTAGTATCAGCCTTGATATCTTCCATGATATCAAAGCCGTTAAAAAAGCTAGAAATCCTTATGAAAGAAGCAGAAAATGGTAATATGAATGTCTCCATAGACATTAACAGCAAGGATGAAATAGGGTTACTCAGCCAAAGATTTAATAATATGATTTTTAAAATAAAATCTTTAATGGATGAAATCGTACATGAGCAGGAAAATAAACGTAGATATGAGTTTAAAGCCCTCCAATCTCAAATTAATCCTCACTTTTTATACAATACACTGGATGCAATAATGTGGATGGCGGAAACAAAATCCGAATATGTAGTTACAATGATTGACTCTCTCTCAAAGTTACTTAGGATAAGTTTAAGCAAAGGAAATGAGACAATCAAAATTAAAAGCGAAATTGAACATGTAAGAAATTACCTAATAATCCTCAGTTTAAGGTACATAAATAAGTTTGATTACGAAATTGATATTGATGAGAAGTTACTTGAAAAAGACATATTAAAATTAATCCTACAACCCATTGTTGAAAACTCTATTTACCATGGCATAAAAAATAAAAGAAGAAAAGGAACTCTAAAAATAACTGGAAGAATAATAAATGATACAATTTTATTTGAAATAATAGATGACGGAATTGGTATGGAACCAAATATGTGTAAAGATATTCTTAAAAAAGATTTATCAAACAAAAATCGTAATGGTTTTAATGGATTTGGAGTACTAAATGTAAATGATCGAATAAAATTATACTATGGAGATAATTACGGTATAAAATATTCCAGTATTTTGGGTGAAAGTACTACTGTTCAAATCTTTCTACCTCTAATTTAATTTAAAGAATATCAAAGTAAAGAATATTTTTTAATTTCCCTTATAATAAAAAATCAGAACCACCGATTTTACTAGTGATTCTGATTTTTTATTCAATATCTACTTTTCATAATATTATCATTTAAGTCATCTTTCTATATTGACCAGGAGAAATACCTTCAATTTTTTTAAATACTTTTGTATAATAGCTCTGATCTGTAAATCCAACGTTATGAGCTATATCGCTTAATGAGATTTTCAAATTTGTCAAATATTTTTTACTTTCTTCAATTCTTACCTTATTTAGGTA
>JGI24143J45723_1001159_pt1 | contig 12883 bp, 13 predicted proteins | sample BarGraIncu00432A_FD_45723 | JGI IMG/M metagenome (IMG submission 45723)
AACCCCGCCACACGTTGTCTGCACACCATGAACATTCCATTTCGATTGCCCCTGGACGCCAGCCGCCAGAGTGGCTTCACCACCCCGCTGTGCTCATTTTTCAAGATGCCTTCTGTCTCCTATATTACGGACTGGTGAGTAAGGCGGAGAAGTTTCAGAATGAAGCTGAACCGACTGTTGTTGCAATGCAGCATATCCCCCGTTTGGGGGATATGATTTATACCAAACTTACCCTAGACTACAATTTTTCACACATTAAGTTTTTGTAAATTCGACTTGCTGAATTTGCAGGCGCGGCTTGATTGGGTAATAAAAACATTTATTTTTATGGATTTTCTGCCCGCTCTTTCACCCGAGAAAATTCACCAGTATCACGGCGTTGTCGCACAAGCTGTAGCGGCGCGCTGCCATTTTGATATGCTGGTCTGGTTGCAAGGTGATATGCAGCACTACCTGCCGCATGACATCATGATTGCTGCATGGGGTAACTTCAATGACCATGAAACAGTCCAGCATGACATCATCTCTCCACTGACCGGTGTGCGCTCACACCACTCCAATCCCGAAACCATTACCCCACTGCTGCTTCAACTTTTCACGCGCTGGACCGAGTTTGGGAAAAAGCCTTTCACCATCAATGCGGGTAAAGATGGTTTTCAGCTTGACGGAACGGTCCTGAAATGCGCTCTGCATGACGCACTACAAAGAATGCGCTGCGCCATCGTGCATGGCATCAACGACGAGCGTGGCAGCCATGACTGCCTCTATGTCGCGTTCAGCGCCAAAGAAAGCTACAGTGAATCAGAACGCATTGCCATGTCACTGGTGCTGCCCTACATAGACTCGGCATTGCGCCAGGTGCCTCATCTGCCTCACCAGGCTAAAGCGCGACGATCCACACTACCCCTGCCTGCGGCACCCCTGATCAAAACCCATGATCTTTCTGACCGCGAGTCCGAAGTGCTGTACTGGGTTGCACTGGGCAAAACCAACCCTGAAATTGGTAGCATCCTCAGCATCAGTGAGTTTACTGTCAAGAACCATATGCAAAGAGTTTTCAAAAAACTGGACGTCAGTAGCCGCGCACAGGCCGTAAGCGAGTTCAAAGCCCTCATCAACGATGCCTAAAACCCTAGTCACTCTTTCGGCGGCGGCCGTGAACAATCCGTTAGCGCACGCAGCGCTGGGCAAAGAAAACCTGTTGAGTTTTTTTGAGTCCACTATCGGCCCAGTTACGTTTATCGCATCCTTATGGACGCTGGCCTTCTATTTTGAAGGCGAAATCCTTCCTCACTATCTGCTGTTGGCTGTTTTTGTATTCGCTTTAACCTTTCCAGGAAAAACGCAACTGCAATCGTCTGTTATATCGGAGGCGATCGACATCGCCGTCAACTGGACGCTGATTGCGGGTCTGCTGCTGTTGACTGGAATGGCCACAGGTTACATTCGCGAGTTTTATAAGCCAACTATCTACACTTGGTTATGGATCGCACCCTTGGCCAAATTTGGGGCGGGCCTGGCTCTGCGCAGTGCGGCACCCACGCTACTCAAATTACAAGGTCCGCTGCAACGAGCCATCATTGTGGGTATGAACGAGCAAGGCTTGGCCCTTGCCAACAAGATAACAGCATCACCCTATTCCAGAATTGACGTCGTCGGCTTTGTCGATAGTCGAAACACAGAGCGATTGACTTTAACCAGTCCCCATAAATTACTCGACAAGCTTGACAAACTTGCCTATTTGGTCAAAACCCAAAACATCCGGGTCATTTACCTATCGTTGCCCATGGCCGCTCAGCCCCGCATCCTGCAAGTTCTGGATGAACTCAAAGACACCACTGCATCCATCTATTTTGTGCCGGACATGTTTATCACCGACCTCATCCAGGGTCAGCCCGGCTCTGTGTGTGGCATGCCAGTCATCTCTGTTTGCGAAACCCCTTTCAAATGCACTAATGGTCTTGTTAAGCGGCTCAGTGACATCTTTTTATCGGCACTGATTCTGGTCGTGCTTTCCCTTGTGATGCTAATCATTGCCGTAGCGGTCAAACTCGGTTCGCCAGGCCCCATTATTTTCAAGCAGCGCCGTTACGGGCTCGATGGCGAAGAAATTCTGGTCTATAAATTTCGGTCCATGACCGTCACCGAAGATGGTGGCGCCATTGTGCAAGCTCAAAAGAATGACAAACGTATCACCCCGTTGGGTGCCTTTTTGCGTCGGTCTTCCCTTGATGAACTCCCTCAATTCATCAACGTGTTGCAAGGTCGCATGAGCATCGTGGGCCCGCGTCCTCACGCCGTTGCGCACAACGAACTCTATCGCAAACTCATCAAAGGCTACATGGTTCGCCACAAAGTCAAACCGGGCATCACTGGCTGGGCGCAAGTCAATGGCTTTCGCGGCGAAACCGAAACGCTCGACAAAATGCAAGGCCGTATCGACTGTGACCTTGACTACCTGCGCAACTGGTCGCTACGGCTGGACATCCATATCATTCTCAAAACTATCCGCCTGGTCATCAGCGACCAAAAGGCTTACTGAATACATGCGGCTGAAACCCTTCTCCTGGCAAACTGCCGTTCTGCTGCTGATTGGCACAAGTTCGTCTGCGTCGGCACAAACACAAGACACCGTCACTTTTACCGCCGGTGCAGCACAGCTCACCGACAGCAACCTCTTTCGCCTGCCCGCCAGTACTGACTTCATCACCCGCATTGGTAAACCCAGCGCAGAAGAGCACATTGGCATCACCTCGGTTGGATTGAATTTCAACAAGGCCTACAGCATGCAACGCGTTGAATTTGGCCTCAATCTGATTGACTACAAATATCAAAACTTCAGCTACCTCAGCTTCACGGCCAGCAACTACAACGCCGCCTGGCGCTGGGCACTCACACCCCGCTTCACCGGCAACCTCACCACTGACCGTAAAGTGTCCCTCAACAGCTTTGCTGACTACACCAACACCACCGTGCGCAACAAGCGCACCAACACCAACACCCAATTCGATGCGGCCTATGAGCTCGCTGGCCCGTGGCGTGTGCTGGCTGGTATGGTGCAATCAGACCAGAAAAATGACCAGCCTCTGTCCACTGGGGACGACTACAGTGCCCTGTCTGCCAACACCGGCCTGCGCTACCACTTTACGTCAGGCAGCACACTCGCCTACACACTAACTCGCACCAACGGCAGCTACCTCAACCGCGTGTTGCCCTCCGCAGGCTTGTACGACGACAGCTTCAACCAAACCGACAACACGCTCAAGTTGCACTGGCTCGTCACCGGCCAAAGCACTGTCGACATCAGCGCAGCCCACATCAGCCGCACTCACCCGAATTACGCCCAACGCGACTACAGCGGCCTGAACGCTGGCGCCAACCTTAACTGGAGCCTGACCGGAAAAACTGCAATAGTGTCAAGTTGGACACACCAACTCGACAGCTACCAAACCAACAGCAGCAACTACGTCCAAACCGACCGGCTTTCACTCGGCCCTGTCTGGCAAGTCAGCCCCAAAACAACGGTGCGCCTGCGCCAAGAGATCGCCAAGCTCGACTACCTAGGCAACCCCACTGGCCTGGCCGTAAGCCAGCGCAGCGATACCACGCGCGACACAACCCTGTCACTTGAATGGCAACCACACCAACGCCTAACGCTCAGCGCCTCACTGCAAAACTCAACGCGGGCCTCCAACCAGGCCAATCTTGATTTTGAAAGCAAGCAAGCCTCTCTATCAGCCCAATTCAGCTACTGATTGCCACGCACCATGACTACACTACAAACCCGCTTCACCCTGACCCTCCTCGCCGCCACCCTGACGCTAGGCCTGTCCGCCTGCGGCAACAAAGACGATAAAAAAGTCGCCACCCAAGTGGCCGCCAAAGTCGGCTCTGAAGAAATCTCGGTGCACCAAATCAACCAGGTGCTCAGCCGTACCAACACACAGGGCAGTACCCCTGAAGCCGCTCAAGCTATGAGCCGCGACGTGCTTGAAAAACTCATTGACCAACAACTCGCCGTTGACCAGGCCATTGAGAACAAACTCAACCGCGCCCCCGATGTGGTGTCGGAACTTGAGGGCGCCCGCCGCGAGATCCTGATGCGTGCCTATATGCAAAAAGTTGCCAGCGCCCTGCCCAAACCAAGCACTGACGACACCAAAAAATACTACATCGACCACCCGCAACTCTTCTCCGCACGCCGCATCTACAACGTGCAAGAACTCGTGGTGCCCGTGGCTGCGGGTCTGGCCGAGCAACTGCGCGGCTATGCCGCAGCAAGCAAACCCATTGAAGAAGTCGCCACCGCGCTCAAAGCCAAAGACATCAAGTTTGGCGGCGGCAGCGCCACACGACCGGCAGAACAAATTCCGCTGGAGCTATTGACCCAAATCCAAGCCCTCAAAGATGGCCAAAGCATCGTGCTTGAAACCCCCCAGACCATCACCCTGCTGCGCATCGCCTCCTCCCAACTCGCCCCGATAGATGAAGCCACAGCACTGCCACGAATTGATCAGTTTTTAACCAACCAAGCCGCCACCGAAGCCGTCACCGCCAATCTCAAAAAACTTCGCGCCGACACCAAAATCACCTACATGGGAGACTTTGCCAAAGCCGACAGCGCAGCCTCTGCAGTTGTCCCTGCCACCCCAGCGCCCAGCAGCGAAGGCAAAGTCCAAACCGCCATAGAAAAAGGTGTGGCCGGGCTCAAGTAAGCCCAGCCCGCCAAGCACTTCACACCATCTCAACCCGGTACTTTCCTATGACACAGCACCTGTTTCGCATTCCGCACCTCCTGCTGGCCGCCTTGCTGGCGTTTGCCAGTCTCACGATCCACGCCCAAGCCAAAATTGACTACCCGCTGGGCGCTGGCGACGCCATCAAGGTGCAAGTTTTTCAAAACCCTGACCTCACCGTTGAGACCCGCGTCTCTGAAAATGGCACTATCACCTATCCCTTGATTGGCTCGGTCGATCTCGGTGGATTGTCGATTTCAATAGCTGAGAAAAAAATTGCGGATGCCCTGCAAACCGGCGGCTTCATTCAAAAACCCCAGGTCAACATCGTGCTGGTGCAGATTCGTGGCAACCAGGTGTCCGTGCTCGGCCAGGTCAACCGCCCCGGCCGCTTTCCGCTTGAAACCACCACCACCCGCGTCAGCGACATGCTGGCCACCGCTGGTGGTGCCACCGCATTGGGTGATGACATCATCATCATTTCCGGCCTGCGCAGCGGCAAACCGTATCGCAAACAAATCGACATCCCCGCATCGCTGCTCTCAGGCAACATGGATGACGACATCGTGGTGCAAGGTGGCGACCGCATCTATGTGCACCGCGCCCCCGTGTTCTACATCTACGGCGAAGCCCAGCGCCCCGGCTCGTATCGTATTGAACGCAACATGACCGTCATGCAAGCCCTTGCCCTTGGCGGTGGCCCTACCACCCGCGGCACTGAAGGCCGCCTGCGCCTGAGCCGCAAAGCCGCTGACGGCAGCGTGCAACAAATCGACGCCCAGCTGAGCGACGCCGTGCTGCCTGAAGACGTTATCTACGTCAAAGAAAGCCTGTTCTAACCCGAGCACCAACACCATGACACTCCAACAATTCCTGCTCATCCTGCGTGCCCGCTACAAGGTCGCGCTGATCACCCTGCTGGTCACGGTGGCCACCACCGTCATCGTCAGCCTGCTCCTGCCCAAGCAATACACCGCCAGCGCTGCCGTGCTGGTCGATGTCAAATCGCCCGACCAGGTGAGCGGCCTCATGCTGCAAGGCATGATGGCGCCCGGCTACATGGCCACGCAAATCGACATCATCAACAGCGACCGCGTCGCCAAGACCGTCGTCAAAATGCTCAAGATGGACGAAAGCCCCGTCATCAAGGAGCAATGGCAAGATGCCACCGACGGCAAAGGCCAACTAATCGACTGGCTGGCCAACCTGTTGCAAAAAAAGCTCGACGTCAAACCCTCGCGTGAGAGCAACCTCATCAGCATCAACTACACCGGCACCGACCCTGATTTTGCCGCCGCCGTGGCCAACGCCTTTGCCCGGGCCTACATCAACGTCAACCTCGACCTGCGCCTGGCCCCGGCCCGCCAGTACGCCTCGTTTTTTGAAGAGCAAACCAAAACCGCCCGCGACAAACTTGAAAAAGCCCAAGGCGCCCTGTCTGACTACCAGCAAAAAAACGGCATCACCTCCGCCGACGACCGGCTTGACTTTGAAACCGCCAAACTGAACGAAACCAGCAGCCAGCTCACCGGCGTGCAAGGCCAAACCACCGACAGCCAAAGCAAGCGCAACAACGCCAAAGGTGACACCGTGGCCGAAGTCATGCAAAGCCCGCTCATCAACGGCCTCAAATCCGACATTGCCCGCCTGGAAGCCAAGCTCAACGAGAGCAACATCAACCTCGGCAAAAACCACCCCCAAACCCTGCGCACCGAAGCCGAGCTGGCCACCCTCAAGGCCCAGCTGGCCGCTGAAACCCGCAAAATAACCACCTCCATCGAGACCACCTACCAGGTCAGCAAACAGCGCGAGCAACAACTGCAAGGCGCCCTGGGCGCACAAAAAAGCCGCGTGCTGGTGCTCAACAAACAGCGTGACGAGCTCAACGTGCTGCGCCGCGACATCGAATCCGCCCAACGCGCCTTTGAGTCTGTGAGCCAACGCGCCTCGCAATCCAGCGTTGAAAGCCAAACCAACCAGACCAACATCTCCGTGCTCAACCCGGCTTCGCCCCCGGCCGACCCGTCCAAACCCAAAGTCTTTTTGAACATTCTGGTCTCGATCTTTTTGGGCACCCTGCTGGGCGTTGGCCTGGCGCTGATGCTGGAGCTCAGCAACCGCCGCGTGCGCTCAGCGCAAGATCTGGCTGAAGCACTTGAGGTGCCCGTGCTGGGCGCCATCAGCTCAGCCGCAGGCATGTTCAAGCCCACCACCACCGGAGCCCGCGCATGAACGCCGTCACCCCTCTTTGCCCACAGCCCAGCGCCCCTACCGGCGCCGCGCGCTCCATCGGCGACATTCTGGTGGCCACCGGCCGCCTTAGCGCTGACGACGCCACCCGCATCGTGCAACGCCAGCAGCAAGACCACTCGCAGTTTGGCGATGCGGCACTGGCCCTGCAACTACTCACCAAGCAAGACATCGACTTTGCCCTGAGCCAGCAGTTTGACTACGCCTACCTCACCGAGCAAGACACCAGCCTGAGCCCCGAGCTGGTCGCCGCCTACAAACCCTTTAGCCGCGTGGGCGAAAACCTGCGGGCCGTGCGCAGCCAGCTCATCCTGCGCTGGTTCAATGGCGACCCACTGCACAAAGTGCTGGCCGTGGTCAGCCCCGAAGCCGGTGAAGGCCGCAGCTTTATTGCAGCCAACCTGGCCATCGTCTTTGCCCAACAAGGCGAGCGCACGCTGCTGATTGATGGCGACCTGCGCGCCACCAGCGGGCGTGGCCAGCAAGCCTTGTTCAAACTCGGCAAAAGCGCGGGCCTGTCCGGCATATTGGCCGACCGCGCCGGGCTGGAAGCAGCCTTAAGTGTGCCCGGCCTGGCGGGTTTGGCCGTGCTACCCGCAGGCGCTGTGCCACCCAACCCGCAAGAGCTGCTGGGCCGAGCCAACTTTGGCCAACTGCTACTCACTGCCAGCAGCCAGTTTGACGTCATCATCATCGACACCCCCGCCGGTAGCAGTTTTGCTGATGCTGAAATCATCGCCTCCCGCGCCGGCGCCGCCTTGATGGTGGCCCGCCAGAACCAAACCTTGGTCCCCGCCGCCACCCAACTGGCCCGCCGCCTGCAAAACAGCGGCGTCGCCCTGGTCGGCTCCGTGCTGAACGATGCCTAAAACACCTGTCATTACCCGCGCAGCATGAAACTCGAAGAGCTAAACGCCATCATTGCGCGCGGTGAAGACAGCCGCCACCAGTTCAAGCGTGATTTCACCAACGTGGAAAGCATGGCCGCAGAACTGGCTGCGTTTGCCAACATGGGTGGCGGGCAATTGCTGGTGGGTGTGTCAGACAACAGCACCATTACCGGCCTGAGCACCGCAGACATCAGCCGCCTGAACCAGCTGCTGTCCAACGCAGCCTCGCAACACGTCAAGCCCCCCATCAACCCCACAACGACCAACGTCAAAACCCCGCAAGGTTTGGTGATGCTGATTGAGGTATTGGAGGGGCTAAACAAACCCTATGTCGACACGCAAGGCCGCATCTGGGTCAAAGTAGGCGCTGACAAACGCCAGGTCACAGCCCGCGAAGAAATGCAGCGCATGTTCCAGCAATCCGGCCTGCTCCAGGCCGACGAGCAAGCCGTCAGCGCAGCCAACCTCGACAACCTTGACCAAACTGAATTATCAAAATATTTTGAGCGCCGCTACGGCAAACCGTTGAGTTCAACTGGCATACCGCTTGAGCGCTTGCTGCAAAACCTCAATTTGGGTCGAAACGGTTTACCCAATCTCACCGGCATGCTTCTGTTTGGCAAATGGCCACACCACCTCTTGCCCGCATTCATTATTAAGGCAGTGGCATTCCCTGGCACCGTGTTGCATGACAGCCATTACCAAGACAGCCAGGACATTGAGGGCACCTTGGCTGAGCAATATGAACGTAGCCTGGCTTTCATCAAGCGAAACCTGCACCATGTGCAGGGCAACCGCAGCTTCAACAGCCCTGGCCAGTTGGAGATTCCGACAGAGGCATTTGAAGAAATTCTGGTCAACGCCATGGTGCACCGCGACTACCTTATCAGCGCCCCCATCCGCCTGCTGATCTATACCGACCGGATCGAGATCATCAGCCCTGGCCACCTACCCAACCACCTCGACACCGAGAAAATCCGGTTTGGCCTGTCGAACCTGCGCAACCCCGCGTTGGCATCCCACGCCTTTCACATCCTGCCCTACCGGGGACTTGGCAGTGGCATCAAGCGCGCTACAGACGCTTGGCCACAAATCGAATTCACCGACGACCGCCAGGGAAACCAATTCCGCGTCACCCTCAAACGCCCTGAAGTTCAAACGACAGCAGTCAATGAGGGAGTAAACGACAAAATGTCGGGGAAAATGTCGGGGAAAATGTCGGGGAAAATGTCGGAGAAAGTGCTTACGGCTCTACGCGCCGACTCCCATGCCACCATCCCCGAACTTGCGAACCAAACAGGCGTAACAACCCGAAGCATCGAACGCGCTTTAACCAAGCTGCAACAAGAAAACCGACTCACCCGCATCGGCCCCGCCAAGGGCGGTCATTGGAAAGTGCTCAACTGATCATGAACACCCCCACCACCACGCCCCACACCAAAGCGCTCACTTTTGAGGGCTTGGTCGCGGCCATTGGTCAGGCCCATGTGGTACTGGCGCAGCAAGCCACCAAGGCGGTCAACATCAGCCTGACCCTGCGCAACTGGTCGATCGGGTTTTATATTGCAGCCTTCCTGCACCGTGCCGTTGAAGAGTTGGCTGGATCGGAGCCCCGCAATGCCTAAACAGCTACTCACCGTAGAAGGTACACAAGTCGCCGTTGTTAACCGCGATGGGGAAGACTACATATCGCTTACAGACATGGTCCGTGAGAATGAGAATGGCGCCTCTGTCATTGATAACTGGCTTCGAAACAAGAACACACTGGAATTTCTCTCGGTCTGGGAAACCATGTACAACCCAACTTTTAATTCCCTCGAATTCGAGGGAATTAAAAGTGAAGCTGGCTTAAACCGATTTGCCATTTCCATCAAACAATGGATCGCAAAAACCAATGCGACAGGACTGACGGCCAAGGCAGGGCGCTATGGCGGAACCTTTGCGCACAGAGACATTGCTTTCGAATTTGCAAGCTGGATCAGCCCAAAATTCAAGCTCTACCGAATAGTGGTGCTGTCCAATCTTGAAAGCATCAATGCCGAACTCATACGCCAAGCGCTGACACAAGCTGAACGCCTGCGCGCATTAAACGCAACCGCCATTGCACAACTGCGGTCACTTGTTAGTAGCAAGGTCATCAAGAAGTTGAAGAAAAATGACTAATCTGACAGCAATGCATCCGCTTGCGCCAAACAAACGTGCCCAGCTGCTCACCCTGCTGCCCGTCATCATCGGTCTGGCCGTGTTGTATGTGCCTAGCCTTTATGACCTGTTCAGTGGCATCTGGAGCAGCGACGAGCAAATGCACGGGCCTATCGTGCTGGGCATCTCGCTGTGGCTGATGTACCGCAACTGGCCCGCTATGGAGCTAGCGGCCCAGGGTAAAACTACCAGCAACTGGGGCTGGCCCATTTTCATCTTTGGCGTGCTGCTGTACGCCATTGGCCGCTCGCAAGACATTCTGATGTTTGAAATTGGCTCTGTCATCTGGCTGTTAACAGGCCTCATCCTGCTTCAACGTGGCGCGGCTGCGCTCAAGGCGCAGTGGTTTGCGCTGTTCTTTATGCTCTTCATGGTGCCCCTGCCAAGTCAAGTGGTGGACACCGTGACCATGCCCATGAAAATGGCCGTGTCTTATGTAGCCGAACATGTTTTGTATTGGGCTGGCTACCCCATTGGTCGCAATGGCGTCATCTTGCAAATTGGCCAATACATGCTGATGGTGGCCGACGCTTGCGCTGGGCTGCACACCCTGCTGACGCTGGAAGCGCTTGGCCTGCTGTACCTGAACATCGTGCGGCGCGACTCGCTGTTCAGAAACGTCGGCCTGGCCATGTTGATCGTGCCTATCTCATTTACCGCCAACGTCATCCGTGTAATGACGCTCAGCCTCATCACCTACCACTTTGGCGATGCAGCAGGCCAGGGCTTTTTGCACGGGTTTGCGGGCATGGTGCTATTCCTGAGCGCATTGATGCTCATCATCGGGTTTGATACTGCCTTACACACCTTCGAGGCCTATCGCCAGCGCCGCCACCCAACCATCAAAGCAGCTTGAACACCATGAAGTACCCCATCAAAAATCTGGTTTTGATGACACTCATGGTAGTGTCAGCCGGACTGGCATTCGTCATACGCCCCACCATCAGCATCGCGGACGAGCGTCCACCCATCAACCTCAAGGCGATGGTGCCCACGGCGTTTGGCGACTGGCAGGAGCAACTCACCGTATCAAACCAAATTGTTGACCCTCAACGAAAACAAGTGCTAGAAAAGATTTACAGCGAAACCCTCTCGCGCACGTATGTCAACAGCCAGGGCTATCGCATCATGCTGTCCATTGCCTATGGCAAAAACCAGAGCGACGCGCTGCAACTGCACAAACCCGAGATTTGCTACCCGGCGCAGGGGTTCATGCTCCTATCCACGCAGCCCGGCAAGCTTGACCTGCTGGGCAGACCCATCACAGCTATCCGACTGGAAACCTCCCTCGGGCAACGGTTTGAACCCATTACCTACTGGACTGTGGTGGCAGACCATGTCACCAAAAGTGGCATAGATAAAAAACTGACCGAACTACGATATGCAATGACCGGAAGAATTCCCGATGGCATGCTGGTCCGCGTTTCATCCATCGACAAAATCAACGATAACGCCTACGCCTTGCAAAATCAGTTTGCCAACGAAATGATTCAGGCTATAGCACCCGAACATCGCAACCGGTTTGCTGGCGACCCCTCAATAAATTAACCACACTTTAAAAAAATGAAAAAAGTTGCACTTATCACAGGGATTACGGGACAAGACGGCTCCTATCTGGCCGAACTGTTGTTAAAAAAAGGTTATGAGGTGCATGGCATCAAACGACGTGCCTCGTCGTTCAATACAGACCGTATTGACCACCTGTACCAAGACCCGCATGTGTCGCAGCGCAACCTGGTGCTGCACTATGGTGACCTGACCGACAGCAGCAACCTGATTCGCATCATCCAGCAAGTGCAGCCAGACGAAATCTACAACCTGGGTGCCATGAGCCATGTGGCCGTCAGCTTTGAGAGCCCTGAATACACCGCCGATGCCGATGGCATGGGCACCCTGCGCATTCTGGAAGCCATTCGCATCCTGGGTCTGGAAAAGAAAACCCGCTTTTACCAGGCATCCACCAGCGAACTGTTTGGTTTGGTGCAAGAAATTCCTCAAAAAGAAACCACGCCTTTCTACCCCCGCAGCCCTTACGCTGTAGCCAAGATGTATGCCTACTGGATCACGGTCAACTACCGTGAAGCCTATGGCATGTATGCCTGCAACGGCATCTTGTTCAACCACGAAAGCCCGCTGCGTGGTGAGACCTTTGTGACCCGCAAAATCACCCGTGCCATCTCCCGCATTGCGCTGGGCTTGCAAGACTGCCTGTACCTGGGCAACATGAGCGCCCTGCGCGACTGGGGCCACGCCCGTGACTATGTCGAAATGCAATGGCTCATGCTGCAACAAGAAGTGGCGGACGACTTTGTCATTGCCACCGGCGTGCAATACAGCGTGCGCCAGTTCGTCGAATTTGCCGCAGACGAACTGGGCATCAAACTGGCCTGGACTGGCGAAGGCGCAGATGAGATTGGTACCGTGGTGGCTGTCACCGGTGCTGAAGCCCAATGCAAAGTGGGCGACGTGATCGTGAAGGTCGACCCCCGCTACTACCGCCCCACCGAAGTGGAAACCCTGCTGGGCGACCCCACCAAAGCCAAAGAAAAACTGGGCTGGGTGCCCACCACCACACTCAAAGAACTGGTAGCAGAAATGGTGCAAGCCGACTTCACCAGCGCCAAGCGCGACGCCTTGGTCAAATCCGCCGGCTTTCAAACCTACGACCACCACGAGTAATGGCGGGCATGGACAAGAACGCAAAAATATACATTGCAGGCCACCGTGGTCTGGTGGGTGGGGCCATCGTGCGCAACCTGCAAGCGGCTGGTTACACCAACCTGCTGCTGCGCACGCACGCCGAGC
>JGI24143J45723_1001160_pt1 | contig 12876 bp, 12 predicted proteins | sample BarGraIncu00432A_FD_45723 | JGI IMG/M metagenome (IMG submission 45723)
AGTACTTATGATGAGAAAACTGGGCTGGGAGTTATGCGCCATGTTATCGGACGGGTAGGTATAGTGACTGGGGAGGTTATGGTGGTACTCGTTACAACCACCCCCGAGATACCACATAAAGATGCCATTATCGAGAGACTGCGGCAACGTGTACCTAATATTGTCAGTATTATACATAATATAAATAGGCGACAGACTAATGTTATTTTCGGTAATCAAATGAAGACACTATTGGGAAGGGATACGATCACTGATCGTCTAGGGAAGTTTACCTTCCATATTTCAGCCCGGTCTTTTTTTCAAGTGAATACCAAGCAAGCGGAAGTTCTTTATGATAAAGCTGTAGACTATGCTGGGTTGACAGGCGAGGAAACTGTTATTGATGCTTATTGTGGTACAGGCACGATCACTTTATTCTTGGCAGAAAAAGCAGCAAAAGTCTATGGGATCGAAATCGTTGAGCCTGCCATTCGGGATGCAAGGGTGAATGCTGAGATTAATCAAGTCACGAATGTGNAATTCACGGTGGGGGATGCCGTGGATGTCATGCCCCACATGTTTAAACAAGGTTTGCGTCCTCAAGTCATTGTCGTCGATCCCCCACGAGCTGGTATCGAGAAAAAGGTACTAGAAACTTTCGCAGCTATGGAACCACAGCGTATCGTTTATGTATCTTGCAATCCATCCTCCCTCGCCAGAGATTTAGCAGTACTGGCAGAGCTTGGGTATGTAACGAAGGAAATTCAACCAGTGGATATGTTTCCTCAGACGTATCATGTTGAGTGTGTGGCGTTGATAGAACGAAAATAGCCAGTAATAGCGGGCTCTCGCAGGTTTTAGTTAATTTTATAAGTGTGTTAATATGTTCGCTCATACTTCGGTTTGAGCGGATTTTTTTATAGGGGGGTGTCGCACGTTCACACGAAATTATACTAATACACGGAATTAAGGGGTATTTTGCGAAAAAGTACAGTGAAATTTGGAAAACGACACCCTACATATGTTCGGTAATTATATAAGCATATATTATTATGAACTTCGGTTGGGCGTTTATTTTTGTTGAGGTAACGCGGAGGAGAGAGGATTAGTGTAAGGGTATGGGTGGAATGGGGAATGAAGTATATCAAGCCAGGAAAGGACTTGTGTTGGGGGGCTGACAGTAGATAGTGCCTGATAAGAAATTGGTTGATTGACGGCTGGTTTTTAAGGCAGTTCATTACATATCACTGGTGCCATGTCTCTAAAGGTTACAAATTTAGTTATGATAATCTTATAGCAGTAGCGCAATCCTGCATTACTTGTAATAAGTGGTGCAGGGTCTTTTTACTAGCAATAGAACGGACCTGGCTAGTTAAAATCATGATCCAAGTTCAAGTTCTGTTGTAGAAAGTAGCATATTTTCAGCTACACAGGCAATGTTAGCCATATTGAATCCCTTGCGATCATTTCCGTTTTTAGCAGATAAAACAATCATAATTGGTGTTCCATATTTGTGTATACCCTGCTGTGGATACTCTTTTCATTTTATATTTAATATTTTTTCTGGAAATTCATCCAATTAGATTTTCCCCATCCTTAAATGCTCTTAAAGATAACTCCTCAGAAATTTCAAAATTAGAACCATGAGTTCCGCAGCAATAAATACTATCCTCTAAATCCCAACCATAAAGTGCAAAAACATTATTAATAAATTTAATGTCCTCTGCACCTATTTTAGGATCTGAGCCCCCTTGAGCAAATATTGTTATTGACTTTTTACCTGGATGTCTTGGTACAAAATCTCCAAGCCCTTCAATCATTGGGAATGTACGATCTAACCAAACTTTTGCTTGACCTGTAATTTGGTGATAATAGATTGGAGAACCAAATACAATAGCATCTGCCTCAGCAATAGCCTTATACATTGGCTGTAGATAATCCTTAATAGCACAACCGTCATGTGTACGACAATAGTAGCATCCTTGACAACCACGAATTCCAGAATCATTCAAATCAAATTCAATAACCTCGGCACCTTTAGATTTGGCTCCTCTTGCCACTTGTTCTAACAATTTTGAAGTATACCCATTCTTTCTTGGACTACCATTAAAAATAACAACCTTTGACATCTCAGATCTCTCCTTTTAAATACAAAGTTTTCTTAAATCAAGTTAATTATCTATTGACTAACTTAAGTATATTCAGTAACATATAAACTGACAAGTACGCAAAAAAAAATTAGTTGCTAATAATTATATAAGTAATGGAGTAATGGATGTTGTTTTTATGGAAGATTGTTATATCGGATGTGCGCTGAAAGCTATAGGTGGTAAATGGAAACTATTAATCATTTGGACTATGTCACAAAATGGAGTTATTCGATTTAATGACCTACAGAGGAAAGTTGATGGCATATCCAGTCTGATGCTCTCAAAAAATTTAAAAGAACTTGTAGAAGACTGTCTTGTTATTCGTCATCAATACAATGAAATTCCACCAAGAGTAGAATATAAATTATCGGAATTTGGTCAAAAACTCACCGTCGTTTTGGAATCCCTTGGTAAATGGGGCTGTGAAGTTGATAAATATAAAAAATCATCTTTCTAACAAAAACCTGCCATATCAGTTCTCGCGGATTTTAGGTAATTTTATAAGTGTGTTATATCAATAGGTAAGGCTTTGATCTAATCGCCACCTTTTCCCCTGATCCACACCGCACGTAAGACAGCCACGCACGTCAGACGTTTGAGGCGAGCTTTTCAGGCCGTTACCCCATCATTTAATTCATCGAGATATTAGTTCTCTTGGCATCACCACAGGGGGTTACTGCCAATGCCTAAGCTTTTTAATTAGGAACGTGTTGCATATTCGCTCAGACTTTGGTTTGGGCGATTTTTCTGTTGGGGGGGGCGTGAACAAATACGCGAAAATTAAACAGTTTTATATTTTTCAACAAAGAAAAAGACTGAAGCTGCTAAAAGCCTCGGTCTTTTTCCTTATGTTTGAACTCTGCAAGTCGCTACAATGTATAATCAAATAATAACGACTTGCGCGAGATGTTATACTACTTCTTGTCTTTTTTAGCGTTCACACCCTTCATATGACCACCAATAGCACCCATTTGACTAGCCGTTAGGTTCTGATTTTCACCTTCACCTTTCAAAGGGATACCAAGCTCTTTTGCAACTTCAAATTTGTTAGCGGAAGCATCAAACTCTTCTTCTTTCTTTTTCGTTGGCATTTAATATCACCTCCTCTATTAATATTTTAACCCATAAAACTTAAACAATGCATAGAAATGTTTGATATATTTGGCACCCTCTTAGTCGTCGATGGACTGACCAAGGCTTCTCTTATGCCTGCGAATAGTAATAAAATCAGAATAATAGAAATTACAATTGATTTAGTTAACCAAAGGTACTCCACCACCCATGGTAGAAGCTAAATTAATTATTGAATTATCCGAAGATAAGGCTGTGCGTGTAATTGAGCATAAGTATTTTCATCAACACAATGGCCGAATGGGGAGTGGAAAACGGATATGATATTATATCGTCAATAGCATGCAAAACTTTATATCAATAGGTAAGTGGTTGATCTAATATCCCCTGTAGTGCATGCCGGATGCATAAAGTGAACCCTTCAAGGCGTTACCCCATCAGTTGATTTATCGAGATATTAGTTCTCTCGGCAGTACTGCCAATGCCTAAGCTTTTCACTTAGGAACGTGTCGCACTTTGTGTTCGCTCAGACTTCGGTTTGAGCATTTTTTCGTTGGGGGGTGTCGACACCCCTAAACAAATACACGAAATTATATACAAATACACGGAATTAAGGGGGTATTCGTGTAAACGTATATGATTTCGTGTATTTTTGCGACAACCCATAAAATTTGGATGATTTGGAGCGTAATCCATCAGCTTTAGTGTTTGATGAGAGTGGAGCAGTTGATGAAGTCACGGTGCAGGAATTGTGGGGTGGTAGTGGCTAGTGCCTAGTACCTAGTGCTGATAAGAAATCGGTTGATTGAAGGCTGATTTTGCAATAACCTCTAGGTTCAAACGTTTAAGACATCGGTTGATAAAATGGGGTGATAAGGTGTGCTTGTTTCCACCATCTCAATAAATTTCACCAAGGCGTTCGTCATTAAAACATCTTTATGCCTGATCAAGAATGTTTTTGTTGAACTATATTGCTTTGGAATTGAAAATGATCGCAGAAGTCCAACTTTTTCGTGCTCTACAATCGCAGATTGAGGGACGAAAGACGCGCCTAGACCGGCTATGACACCTTCAATAATGGTATCAAGATTGTTGAATTCCATAAATCGTAGATTGTTGATGGAATTTGACTTGAGCCAACTTTCGAGTTGGGTCCGATTGGGGCAGCCCACAGGACTCATGAGAAAGGGTTTGGAATAGATTGCTTTGATATCACGATCAGCAGGGCTAGTAATTAATACGAGATTTTCTTCAGAGACAAGTTCTTCTACAATATTTTCATCATTGACGGAAGATTTGATAAATGCACCATCTAGTTGGAAATGTAGTACTTTATTAATAAGTTCATCTGTCTGAGTGGTCAAAAGTGACAGATCGACTTTGGGATAAGTTTTGTGATACTGAGCTAAGATATGTGGGAGATTTAGTGTTGAAACTGTTTGGTTAGCTCCGATAGATAAACGTCCATTAGGCTCAATTGAATCATCTAACGCTTTGTGAGCTTCATCAAGTAAATGGACGATTTTTTCTGCGTAANATAGTAATTTCTCACCAGTTGGAGTTAATACCATACCGCGCTGACGGTAAAATAGTTGTGTATTCAACTCAACTTCCAACTGCTGTATCCTTGCAGTCACATTTGACTGAACGTAACCTAGTGTCTTCGCTGCTTTTGTTATGCTACCTTCGTGTGCAACTGCTTGGAAAATTCGTAGTTCATTGCTCTCCATGTTAATTCCTCCTCAAGACAATAATCACTAAAAGTGAATCTTTATATCGTATTAATTCATTTTACATGATTAAGTTCTTCTTGTAAACTAAGTGTAGGCATAAAAAATGAACAGTCAAATTCAGTTTGCTGACTTTGGCTGTACAAAATCATAACAGAAGTTTTATGTACTTGATACAAGGAGCTTTTATATGAAAAACCTATGTTCACGAAAGTGGAATATTTTGGCCATTGTTACTTTAGTTTCATTTATTACTAACGTGGATGCCACTATTGTTATCATCGGACTGCCTAGTATGATGGAAGGATTACATCTCTCGATGACAATGGGACTATGGATAATCACTTCCTACATTATTACTAGTACCATATTTCTGCTCCCCGCAGGACGATGGGCGGATATGGTAGGGACGAAACGTATTTTCATTTTGGGATTTGGAATTTTTACGATTTCCACGGTGTTATGTGGCATAGCCAACTCGGGGGATATTCTAATTTTTTTCCGTTTTATAAAGGGAGTTGGCGCGGCCTTAGCTTTAGCTACAGCTACACCGATCATTGTGCGGACATTTCCCCCTAATCAACTTGGCTTAGCGGTGGGAATCAACTCTACCTCGTGGGTAATTGGATCAATTGCTGGCCCGGTAATTGGTGGAGCACTAATTGGTGAATTTGGATGGCAATCCATATTCTTCGTAACAGTTCCCTTTGCACTGATTGAAATGATCGCTGCTTGGTTCGTGCTCGAAGACACAGATATTCTAGTACAATCAAAGATGGATTGGATGGGCATGTTGACCTTCGGTTTAGGCTTAGTTGCACTATTACTTGCCCTTTCAGAGGGGCAAGCATGGGGATGGCTATCGCCATCAATTATTGGACTATTCTTGGCAGTGTTGGTGATGTGGGTTGCTTTTGTAATCACTGAGCTGCGGACTCAGCACCCCATGTTCAATCTTAGTCTGTTGTCCAACAGGCAATATGCAGCAGGTTTGGGGATTACACTAAATTATTGTATTGGCTATTTTGCCATCACTTTCTTGCTGACACTTTATTTGCAAGGGGCACTGCAGTTAAGCCCGCTAGAGTCTGGAATGCTGATGATTCCGTTATCAGCACCTCAACTTATTATGGGGCCCTTGGGCGGTATACTTGCCGATCGTTTCGGACCAATACCCATGATGTTGATTGGTTTTATATTTGTATCTATCGGATTATTTATGTTGGGAAATCTAGGATTGCAACTGTCCGTGGTTGCAGTAGTCATGCCACTTATCATCATTTCCGTTGCCAATGGCTTTGCTTGGTCATCGGTGGCTAAAACAGTTCTTTCAGCCGTACCTAGAGAACAATCGGGATCAGCTTCAGGCATGTTCTACACCATCTATAACGTGGGTAGGGCATTAAGCCAAACGTTGGCGTTGGCGGCAGTGCAGTTAAGCGTATCGCCAGCCATTATCTCTCAAACATTAATGGGAACAGCGGAAGAGCAGAGTCAACAGGTGCATACTATGTTGGTTCATTCCATCGACAATAGCTTTCAAATTTTCATCATTTTCTTACTGATTGCACTGCTGCTTACCTTGTTTTTACTTCGTTCACAGCAAGCTAATAATGTCTAGAAAAGGGGTTCTGCAATACTACAAGTCAGACGCTTAAAGTGAGCCTTTCAGGGCGTACCCCATCATTGGACTCATCGAGATGTCAGTTCTCTTGGCGTTATTGCCAAAGCCTAAGCTTTTCACTTAGGAACGTGTCGCACTTTATTTCGCTCAGACTTCGGTTTGGGCGACTTCTCTTGTTGTGGGACGGTACTTTTGCATAAGATATATATAATTGAGGGAATAAAGGGATTTTATGTAAAAGCATGGAAAGGTAGATAATTTGATATAACATAAAATAATATGGGGGAGGATATGTTGTGGAGGATAATAAAATAGATAATGTAAGGCTGCTTTACTGGACAGAAGAAAATTGGGATGAATCAGAAGAAACGCCATTTAATTGTTTCGATAAAAATAATGAAGTGAGGCAAAGTAAAAATGGAAGACATATCTATCATGATGGAGATATAATTTTTATTTTATTCAGCGAAGCAAGCAAAAAGCGGATTTATCTATTATATAAATGCTGGGTTAAAAATAGCGATGCTGAGCCGATAAATGACGAGGAAGCAACATGGNCAGGGGTGATGATACTTGAAANAGTAACGTCATATGAACCGAATGCCTTGCCGCTAGATATTCTAATTGAGCATGGCTTGCCGAAACATGGGAAAAAGCAACTGTATATGCCATCGTATATTGGGGAAAGAATTAGCAAAGAATTATATAATTTTCTGAATTGCTATAAAGAAAATTATAGTGATGAAGAATTGCTATTAACGATGAACCAGGTGGAGTTTGTGCAGCGAGATTATAAAGTATATAGTGGGAAAAAAGCTAAGCTGGAACCAATTTTNATTAACGGAAGAAGAGAATTTACTCGAAATAGAGCAACGACGATGGGTGCGCTGAGTAATGCCAGCTATCGGTGTGAAATAGATGGGGCACATAAGACATTTATTCGCAAGAATAGCAATATTCCATATACAGAACCTCACCATTTGGTGCCGATGAAATATGCTGATCAATTTCTAACAAGCATCGATGTGGAGGAAAATATTGTGTCATTGTGCAGCTCATATCGTACATTACTAGCGTAGCTGACATACCAAAGGTTGCAGCGTACGTGAAGCCAGGGGACGTCATAGCTTTTAATAATCTAGGTGAAAACATCTCTAAAGGCGAAATAAATCATGTTGCTATTGTAACTAAAGTTGAGAATGGTGAGATATTTTATTCTGGGCATTCAACTATAAGGAACAATGCATCTTTGGAGAAAGTATTAACTAGGGATGGATACCGGGGGGGCCTATATTTTATTCATATTAAATATGAATAATTATGGAGGTATGCGAGTGTGAAGAAAATTGCGATCTGGCTAATTTCAATTGTTGGTTTATTTATTCTTTTTCTCATATACGATTTCATAGTAGTTATTCCAACAATAACTGTTGAAAATGTGAAACTTATTGAAGCTAAAACATTTAAAGAGTATGAACGTAGTAATATTTTACATTATGCTGTAAATGAGAATGATAGTAGAAGATTGATGGAAAATAATACCGGACTAAAAGAAGCGCTAATAACTTTCAAATATGATAATGAACCATTTTTTAAAACTTTCTATGAGGTGAGAGGCGTATATGCAATGCCGGAAAATTTACCGCCAATAATAGTAGGGAAAAAACCTGACATGGCATCAGTCGAGTTAACTAATATTTATTCAAGAACGCATGAACGTAGACATAACTCTCATAAATTTAGAATGACTGTTTTGATAGACCCGAATAATTATAGTGACATAGAAATTTTAGAGATGTTAAAAACAGTTGAGGTTATGATAACAGGTTATTCACAAGGAAAGGTTAATGTTTTAGCTACGCTTCCTTTAGAGAAATAAGACTAAGTGTATCTGGTTCTGGGGAAAAAAAAGAGAACAAGGGGACAGGGAAATTGTTTCAGAAAAGAAAAAATAAGAAAATATATTGAGAGATAGAAGTTGTGGCAAAAAAACTAAGGGCGCCGTAGGGGTGTCGAAACTTCAATTTATTCGTGTATTTGTATCAACTCCCCATCACAACACATGTTGAGTNTGTAGCGNTGATAGAACGTAAATAGCCAGTAATGGTGGGCTCTCGCGAGTTTTTAATAATTTTATAACTGTGCTTTATGTTCGCTCATACTTCGGTTTGAGCGACATTTTTATATAGGGGGTGTCGCGCACGTTCACACGAAATTATACTAATACACGAAAATAGGGGTAATTTTGCGAAAAAGTACAGTGAGATTCGGGAAACGACACCCTACACATGTTCGGTAATTAAATAAACGATGAAAGTTAGGTATAGAGTAAATGGTGTGATGAGGGCAACTTTCACCCGGTTACTAGACAGAAATTCAACGTAAGATTATTGGAGATTTGCCCTAAGGTTTATGAGGACAACCATGGTGGTGGAAGAAAATGGCGCGGGATATCATTAGTGGAACATTATTATTAATTTGGGACGGGTTGGGACGCGCGCGGCAGAAAATGTGACGGGCAAAAGTCAGTAACGACGCCATCGGGACGGGTAGGGACGGAAAATTTCTACTTCTTACGTTAGGGAAAATAAAAAGTATAGATAAGGGGATATATGTGTGTACATATATAGGGGGAGGGATTATTTTCCGTCCCAAGTCGTCCCGAGGCACGCCAATGCTGGATTGTGCCCGTCCTAAATTCCGTCCCAAGTCGTCCCGATCCGTCCCGGATTAATTAGAAAGTGATGAAAATCATAAAGCAAGGATACTATTAGATTGTTGAGGGGGCACAGGAAATGAAAAAAGTATATATTGCCCACCCACTCAGGGGTAATATTGAAGTCAATATAAGAGCAGCGACAGAAATTTGCAGAAGAATATCTGAGGAAGGTAAAGTAGTCCCATTTTCACCTTTACATGCTTTCGGATTTTTAAGCGCTGATGGAGATCAAACACTGGCCATGAAGTATTGTTTCACATTGCTAAAAAGTTGTGATGAACTATGGGTGCATGGGAATTGTCGAAACTCGGAAGGCTGCAAAATGGAGATCGAGTTTGCTAGGCAAAATGGAATATCAATTATGTGGGCGATGTGACGGATATTAGACCAGCAAAGGAGGTGTAAGAATAGTGGACAAAGCTGAAATAATCAGGATAGCAGTCAAAGCGGGGACTGCAGCAGCCATTAAGCACATCGAACAAGAAAAAAGTAAAGAGATTAAGTCGCGTCAAGGGAAACGACTCTACAATACAAAACTATTATTGCAAAACTATAATACACTTAAAGATCACTGTGCAAATTCAATTAGTAATCTTCAGGAATTTGTTCATAATGAGAATGCTATCGATATTCTGGATTCCCTTGATAGTTGTAATAACAACACTTATATTGAATCGATTAAAAGAAGCACCACGAGAACATATATCATCTTGGCCCATATTGATGAGATGATGAAACTATACAAATCCTATAGTCAATCATCCAGCAAGCCCGAAGAAATTAGAAGATATCGAGTTATGGATGCTGTTTACCTTGATGAACTTAAAATGTCAGATGTATGTGAACGTGAAAAAATAGATAGAAGTACTTACTTCCGTGACATTAATGAGATTAGTAAAAAGATAAGTGCCTTAATATTCGGCATTTACGGCTTGTCTGTTATGCGACAAAGATGAAACTGACATGCGACTTATGATGTGGTAAAATGATATTAGTTTAAATTATAAATATTAGATGAGAAGGCTTTTGCAGACCAATTATCTGCCCGCCTTCTCTTTTTATTGTAGATAAACGCAGCCGCTTACATTTATGTAGGCGGTTTTTATTGTTGGTATTTGTATGAATTTGATTAAAGGAAATTATTACCATCTGTTGAATAAATGTAAATAAATGGATATAGGAGGGCTTGCTTGATGCTTTCTCTAATTGAACCTACTTATAGGTCTTATTTCATGATTTCTCCGATAGCACCCATTTATAAAACTTCCTCGAGAAAGAAAACTAATCAAAATGAGTATTTAGAAAATAGGAAACCTAAGATATTTTTTAAAGATGTATTAGACCAAGAAATATCCATGGGGTTAGGAACTAAAATTTCAGTGAGAATTTGATTCACGGATAAGGTTTGCGTCCTTTGGGGCGCTTTTCTTATTATTTAAACTAGCAGGATAATTTTACCCCTCGCCGAAAAGAATTGGAAAGTTGTCTCAGATATCTATTGTCATGAGTCGAAATAGGAAATAAACACTTATATTACAATAATACGAGCAAAATATTCGTTTTTTTACCTATGTCATCTTGATATAGGAAATGGTTACCTATATAATAAGGCTTAAGAAGGAGGTCGTTCTTTTGGATAATAATACAATCAAGCCTCTGCCTCCAGAAATAGATCTGGAAACTAAGCGTGTATTGAAGCGACTTGCTAATGCGCACAGGGCGTTGGCAGAGTTAAAGGGTTTTGCAGATACCATGCCAAACAAGAACATTCTTATTAATGCAATAACCATTAATGAGGCGAAAGATAGTTCTGAAATAGAAAATATTATTACTACCCATGATGAAGTATTCAAGGCAATGTCTCAAACAAATTACAACAATCCAGCAGCCAAAGAAGTTGTAGATTACCGAACAGCGCTGTGGCAAGGTTACGAAGCAATAAAAGATAACCAAATGCTCACAATTAATATGATTATTGCAATCCAGCAACATATAGAGAAGAACCGTGCAGGAGTTAGAAAGCTGCCTGGCACAGTTTTGAGAAATGAAACGACGGGTGAAGTGGTACATACACCTCCGAGTGGTGAGAACGAAATTATGTCACTGATGTCCAACCTTGAGAGGTATATAAATGATGATTATGACAATATAGATCCGCTTATCAAATTAGCAGTTATTCATTATCAGTTTGAAGCGATTCATCCTTTTTATGATGGTAATGGTAGGACAGGTAGAATTATTAATGTATTGTACCTTGTTCTTAAAGAACTCTTGGACAGTCCTATTCTTTACCTTAGTCGCCACATTATACGCAATAAGACAGCCTATTATCTCCTATTGCAGGAGGTTAGGATAAAAGGTGCTTGGGAAGAATGGATACTTTTTATACTCGATGGTGTACAGGAAACTGCTGAAGAAACGTTAATATTGATTAAAGAGATAAATGCTGTAGTGGAAAGAACAGCAGAGGATATTTTAGCATTGCTGCCCAAAATTTATTCAAGGGAACTTGTAGAATTATTGTTTTATGAATTCTATACGAAAACAGTATATTTGGAAAAGGGACTCCGGGTTTCTAGGCGAACTGCAGTAACTTATTTGACGGCTCTAGAAGAACATGGATTTCTTACATCAGAGCGTATTGGTCGAGAACGAATATATTTGAACAATCGACTATTTGAGGTTGTGCGACAAGCTGGGGAAAATAGATAACTGGGCGTATCACATAGCAACGAATTACATCATATGACTAAAAATAATGGGGAAAATATGAACTATTACAGGTCGGCTAAATTGCTTTTCCTGCTTCATAAGCTAATAATAAAAGTTCTTTATTATTAGCTGCGGTGCATGCACGTGAGACGTCGAGGTGGTGCATGCTTTCAAATGTAACATATTGGTTTAGGATTAGTCGGGGTGAGCCTTATCATCTCTAGCGGTGTAAAATGCAGTTCTAATACGAAAATTTTACAAAGTCAAAGATGTTCTCTCGTTCACCAGAATATAGCTGAGATCCCCATAATTTTATTAAAGAACCAACCTCAGAAAGGACAGGTAGATTTTCTACATATTAAAAAGACGGTGGCCTTGGCATCTGCTTTATCCTTGACATGATAATCATTTCACCCCTATGAACACTTCCGTTGGATCGTTGTCTTAAAAGTTATCTCTTAAAACTAGTTGACATAATGTTTAAAAAATGATATTATATCTATCCGGCACCAAATAAGTTATGTAGTAATTGACTCCGTAGCCCAGCTGGATAGAGCGTTTGACTACGAATCAAAAGGCCGCAGGTTCGAATCCTGCCGGGGTCACCATGATTTGCTTACAAAAATACTGTTCATATACTGAGAAAGCTCAGGAGTTCGTGCGAAAGAATTTTATTGATATTTGGACCCAATTTTCTTTTACTTAAAGTAGTTATCTTTCGACGTTAGTTGACATAATGTTTAATAAATGATATTATATCTATCCGACGTCAAATAAATTATGCATTAATTGACTCCGTAGCCCAGCTGGATAGAGCGTTTGACTACGAATCAAAAGGCCGCAGGTTCGAATCCTGCCGGGGTCACCATGATTTGCTTACAAAAATTTGCC
>JGI24143J45723_1001161_pt1 | contig 12872 bp, 11 predicted proteins | sample BarGraIncu00432A_FD_45723 | JGI IMG/M metagenome (IMG submission 45723)
AGGTCCTACCGGACAATTAAAGACAACTGGATGAACGGTATTAATTGGAATGATTATGGATCTTTAGATGAATTAAATACTGACTTTAATAAATATCTAAANGAGAAATATACCAATATAATTCATTCTAGCATAGAGNCAACCCCTAGAGCTAGATATATTAAAGACATTGACAGAATTAAATTTACGCCAGCTGAAGAGCTAGATAATCACTTTCTACACCGCGTAGCAAGGAAGGTTAATAATGATGCTACTATACAATTACTTTGCAACCAATTTGAGGTTCCTGCAAAATATATGGGGCAAAAAATCAATGTAAGATATTCACCTATTGATTTGGACAAAGCCTTTATTTTTAATAAGGATAATAAAATAGTTGATACTGTATACCNTCTTAAGCGCGTGGATAACTCTAAAGTAAAAAGAAATGTTATTGATTATTCTAAGATAAACGGAGGTAAGTAAAAATGTATAAAGCATATTGGGGAATGGAGTTTAATCCTTTTGAAAAAAGTTTAAGTGAAAAGAATTTTTTTAAATCTGACGATTTTACGCAAGCTGTATCAAGAATGGAACATCTTAAAAATATAAAGGGAATTGGGCTTTTTACTGGCCTTCCAGGCACTGGTAAAACCTATACCTTAAGATGTTTTGTAAACAGTTTAAATCCGAATTTGTACAAGATTGTTTACATTACGTTATCTACTGTTACGGTATTAGAATTTTATAAATCAATAGCCTACGGCCTGGGCGTAGAGCCCTATTCAAAGAAAATCGATCTTTTTAAGGCCATACAAGAAAGAATAATTTCACTATCTAGAGATAAGAAAATCATACCACTTATTATGATAGACGAGGCACAATACCTCAAAACAGATGTTTTAAATGACCTAAAATTATTGCTAAATTTCGATATGGACTCGAAAAACTATGCTATATTGATACTTTCTGGTCAACCGTTACTAAACAATATTTTATCAAAACAAATACATGATGCCTTAAAGCAGCGAATTGTAATCAACTATAATTATGAGGGCATATCTAAAGACGAAGTTACTGAATATATAGCTTCAAGATTAAAGCTTTGTGGAATAGTTGATGAGATCTTTAATACTAATGCTATAGAAGCTATTAATTCCTGCTGTAATGGATCTACAAGGCTTCTTAATACTATTCTTGAAAAAAGCTTAATGATGGGTTATCAAAAACGTTCAAAAGTAATTGACACTGAAATTGTAATGAGTGTACAAAATGAAATAAATCTTATTTAACTTAAAATAAATGAAATAAAAAATTAGAAGTCATTCATGTATAATAATAATAATGCTTGTGATTTAACAGCGACAGCTGACATAATAGACCATATATGATGACGTTAATTATAACTTTAGTATGTTTAATACTTGGAGTAGCTATGCTACTCTTTTGTTTTATTTAATTTTCACCCTGAATATTAGGTTAATATAAAGTGTAAATTCAAGTCGAATTATTGTGCAAATGGGATAAATCAATCTGGAAATTCATCATTCAACTAGATAAATTAACTTGCACAAGTTAGGATAAGATAAAGTGTAAATCAACACTTAGGTCCTATGCCACCATAAATGTTCTGGTACTCAATAGATGTATCTATCTTATACTTTGCGTCAAATACAAACTCATAAGCTTTATCACTGCCAAGTTTGTTTATGGATAACATATTGTCAGGCTTTTGCGTTATAGTTTTGCTACCTTCACTTTTATAACCCAACTTTCTCGGTGTCTACTTGCCATATTAAAGACTAAGGATATAGATGTAATCCTATAATCACTATCTACATCCTTTAAAAATGAGGTTTTTAGTTTGTTGTTTATTTCTTTTTTCATGCTGCTTAATTTATTTATAATGTCCTCATTCTTTTTCCAAGGCGTGACCGTATAAGTTCTTATGAAACCATCTATCTTTTGAATTATTGTTAATAACATAAACTTTAGGAATCTATTTTCCTTAGTGTCTAATATTACCTTTTTAGTTACCTGTAAATCCTGTGTAGGATTGCACCTGCCATCTATACTCTCTAATAAATGCGGCCTTTTGCCCTCTCTAATTTTTTTAATTCCTATTTATTTCTCTCATTTTCACTTTTATACCCAAATTTACCTATTCTAAATATGAATTAAATGTACCATTTCCACTTAGATTTAGATTATATTCCTTTATTAGGCGACTGTCCAGACCCAATAGAAGGCAACTTAAAGTTACCTCATTGATCCCATCCTTAGCTAAGCCCATATTTTTTTAATTTATATTGTAAAGTGCGCCTAGAGATATTTAAGTCATTTGCTGTTTTTTCTCTATGTCCATTATTCTTATAAAGTGCTTCCTTTAATCCTATAATTTCTTGTTTTTCAAACTCATAATTTTTAGCTGTAATTTCTAAAGTAACATTTGTTTCTTCCATTTGCCTTGATTTTTTAATATACTTTATTTTTTCAATTATTCTTAAAGGTAAATCATTTACTTTTAGATTTTGATCTGATGCAAGTGCTATACTACATTCTAATGTATTTTCTAATTCTCTTATATTTCCTGGCCAATTATATGTCTTAAATACGTCCCAAACTTCATCTGAAACAGATAATATCGTCTTTTTAAATCGTTTATTTATATTATTTATGAACCCTAAAGATAACCCTTCTATTTCATCTTTCCTATATCTTAAAGGACAACATTCTATTGTAACAACATTCAATCTATAAAATAAATCCTCTCTGAATAATCTTTTCTGTACAGCATCCTCTAAATTAATGTTTGTTGCAGCAATTATTCTTGCATTCAATTTTCTTGGCACCGATGATCCAATTCTTTCAAAACTCTTTTCTTGTAAAACAATAAGTAACTTAGCCTGTAAGTTTAGATCTAAAGTACCAATTTCATCTAAAAATATTGTTCCATTCTCAGCAGCTTCAAATTTACCTATCTTTGTCTCATTTGCACCTGTAAAAGATCCTTTTTCATGACCGAACAGCTCACTTTCTATTAAATTTACTGGCAACGCAGCACAGTTTACGTGTATAAAAGGCATTTCACGCCTATTACTTCTGCTATATATTTCTCTGGCTATTACTCCTTTTCCTGTGCCACTTTCTCCAGTGAGCAAAACTATGGTATCCAAATCTTTTATCTTTTCAATTATCTTTTTAATTCTTATTATTTCTTTGCCATTTCCAATTAATTTCTTACTTTCTTCTGATTCCTCTACCTTTTTTTGATGAATTTCATTTTGATTGTCTAAAATGTTTTTAATCTTTTCCACAAAATCATTATTTTCAAATGGTTTTGTTATGTAATCATAAGCCCCTTCCTTTATAGCTTCAACTGCATTTTTTATACTACCAAACGCTGTCATCATCAGAATTATTGTATTAGGTTTAATTTTTTTAATCTCCTTAATAACCTCAAGTCCACTTTTTTTCGGCATCATGTTATCCACAATAACCATATCAAATTCTTCTTTTTTAAATTTTTCTATAGCTTCTTCCCCATCACTAGCTAGGACAACGTTGTATCCAATATCACCCAGTTCTTGTTTTAATATTTTTAAAATTAAAATTTCATCATCAACTATCAGTATTTTTTTCTTTTTCATTTAATAGCTCCTATATGGTAAATATATCATAAATCTCGTACCAATTTCCAGCTTAGATTTCACTTCAATAGTTCCATAAAATTTTTCAATAACAAGCTTTACTATAGCTAAACCAAACCCATTTCCACCATTTCTTGTACTAAAAAAAGGTTTAAAAATGTTTTTTATATTACCTGTTTCAATTCCTCTGCCATTATCCTCAATACATATCTTTATTGTGTTTTTATCAGATAATTTTTCACATGTGATTTCTATTTTACCAATAGACTCTATTGCTTGCATAGCATTAAAAAGAATGTTTATAAATGCCTGTTGAAGCTGAACATTATTACCTTTTATTAAAGGTAAATCTTTTTCTATCTTTTTTGTTATTTTAATACTATTGGATTTAATATGAAAACTTAATATATCNAAGCACTTATTTATAACTTCTTCCACACTAATATATCCATAAATATCTTCTTGAGTTATGAATGTGTATGACAGCATTTTATTTATTACATCATCAATTCTATCTGCCTCTTTTGTTATAGGTAATATAAAATCATCATAATATTCATTTCCGATTAACTTCTTTTCTAGTATTCTTCCACATCCTTTGATGTTTGTAAGTGGATTTTTAATATTATGTGCAATTCCTGCTGCAACCTCTCCGAGAAAAGCAAATTGATTTAACTGTTCAATCTCTTTTTCATATATTTTTCTGTTAGTTATATCATCCATAACTATTACTATACCATCAACTTCTCCTTTGCTATTCTTCACTGGCGAAAAAACTATATCCATATATACTTTTTCACCTTCTATTATAAATATTTCTTCCTTTACTATACAGCTTTTACTTTCTTTAATTACATTATTTATAGATTCAAAAATAATATTTTTCCCTTTTATACCCTTTAAATCAATAAGATAATGTCCTAAAATATCTTGTAATTGTAGCCTAAATACTTTTTCAACTGTTTTGTTTCCGGACGTTACTACTCCATCCTTGTCTAATCCAATAACAATTGATTCCAAACTATCAAACAAACTATCAAGATAATTTCTTTCTCTTAATACATCATGATTTAGCAAAACATTTTCATACAATAAAGTAATAGATGCTGAAACTGCGGTAATTTCTTTTTTTGTAAATCCTCTCATATTGTAAAACACAAAAAAAACTTTATACTTAAAATATGCTCTTATGGGAATCACTAAAATAAATCCATTATCACCGTACTCTGAAAGATTGAATACCTCACTTTTATCCTCTAATTTAATAATTTTTGATGTAACACAACTAATAATATCCTTTAAATCTCCCAATTTTTCATTATATTTTAAACATGCATCTATATAAACCTTTTTATTTTGTGTAATGGTACATATACCTATTTCCTCTGCTTCAACTAAGTCTGTAATACCCAGACTATGTATTTTTTTTAGCGAATTTTCAGCTTTACAACTTACTTCAGAAAATATCATATTAACCTCCACCTATTACATTTATTTGGAATTTATATCCTATATCGATTATAACATAAACTATAATATTGTTTATACTTTAACAATATTACAGTAATAAGAAATACTGTTATTCCCATATAATAAAAAAATGACGACCAATAATGATCGTCTTTTTTTTGTGTCAACTGTCGATTAAAATCAACTGCATTATTAATTAGTTTATAATTTTTTTTCACCAATGACAGCATCATTCATGATATATGCTCCATCTAGAACTTGTACAAAATCTTTCCAGAATGCAAAATCTTTTTCCTTATCTATCACTGATTTAGTTAATGCTAATTTCTTTAGGTATTCTTCTTGCAATTGTGTATTGATTTGGCTATTCAATTGTGTTAATGCATATTTATTTATATCTTTAACAAAGAAACCAAATATTTGATCTATTAATTTTTCATCAACATCTCTTAATTTTGCTCCCTCTAAAACTAATTGTGCATATACAGTCGTTGTAAATATTTCTCCAATGTTTAGCATGTAGTCCATATTTTTTAATAGTGATTCATCTGGTGCAGCTACAGCCAACATCTCTTTGAATATTTCCATCTGCCCCAAAAATATTTTAACATTAGGTATTTCTACGCCTTCATAAGCCTTCTTATAATTTGAGAATTTAACCTTGGCCAGTCCTCCCATTCTTTGTTTGAATATATTTGAATCATCCTTAGCCTCATCAAGTGTAGGAATTTCAGGATATTCAATATTATTATTGAAGTAATTATTAATAAATTTTAATACTAATGCCATATTGACATGGGCAGTTCCTTCAAGCCTTGCTAAATAAGACATTGTTCCATATGCATCGGAAATATAGTTTTCATTTTCATAACCTTTAGCGCATACAACATCCATAATTTTATTTATTACTTCAGCGCCCTGAGTTGTAACTTTCATTTTTTGTATTGGATTAAATAATAAGTAACGTCTATCATCTTCTGACATAGATTTAAAGTAATCAAGACCTCTTAGTGCATATAATTTCATTGCATTTATACGACAAAATGACTCTGATAAAAAAGCTCTAATATGAGGGAATTCAGTAACCTTCTTTTCATAAATTACGCGTCGATTAGTATGTGTTATTGCTTCCCAGAATGCATGTGCAGCAATTCCTGAAGCCGCAAACCCGAGCTGGAATTTTCCTATGTTTACACTAGATAATCCGTCGGCAAAAGCTTCTTGTCCTACCTTTAAAATATCTCTATCTGTAATAGGATATTCAACCATTTCAAATTCACCAACTCTTGCTTGATTAATAGCAGGAGTTTCAATATCTTTAACATATTTATAATTTCTATGCCTGCTATCTACTACCCAATAAGTCCATTCACCTGTTTCAGAATTTTTACCTAATGTTGTAATTTTAGATGCAGCTTGTGAATTTCCTATATAATACTTATTTCCATTTGCAACATACTTTCCATCACCAATTGGCTTTACAGTACATTCATTGGAATAAAGATCAGCACCATGTTCTTTTTCTGACATACCAAAAGCAAAAATATGTCCATCTTTTAATTGCTGTACTAACTCCTGCTTCTGTTCCTCATTATCACCCATCCAAATTGGTCCCACGCCAAGTATTGATACTTGGAATGTATATTGATATGCAAATCCATAAAAGCCAAGAATTTCACTCATCTCACAAATTCTTGATAAATCAAATCTTGAGTCAGTATCTCCATAACCTTTAGGTGTTAGCATTGTAGAAAAAATCCCGTGTTCCTTTTGATATTTTATCCAATCTTCCTGCCATATGAAATTTTTATGATCTTGTCTTATAGCTTTAAGCCCCTTTTTCTCAAAAAACTCCATACTTTCTAAAATCGCATTATGTGTCTTTTCATCAGCATGCTTACCCGTATAGTCATTTGGATTTAATAAAAGAGATTTAACTGTCATTTTTAATTTCCTCCTCTAATTTTATTTTTATTTAAATATTGTACAATTATTGTACAATTATCGTACACCAATTATTTAACAGAAATAATCATTCTATGATAATCCCCGCTTCTATTGCTTTCTTTGTTAGTTCATCTCTAAAATCAGGATGTGCTATTGAAATCATTGCATTAACACGAACTCCTATTGGTTTATTATACAAGTCAGCTATACCATATTCTGTTACAATATACATTACATCCGATCTTGGAGTTGTAATAACCTCTCCTGGTGGAAGACTTAGAGTTATTGTAGATTCAATTTCACCTTTTTTGTTCTTAACTGTTGACGGCATGCAAATAAAACTTTTCCCACCCTTTGATAAGGCTGCTCCTCTTACATAATCTAATTGACCTCCTGTTGAACTATACTGCCGAAGCCCAATAGATTCAGCGCCAACCTGTCCTGTTAAATCAACCATTATACATGCATTTATTGAAATGAAATTATCATTCTTACCTATTTCATAAGGGTTATTGACTCTAAAAATCGGTTCAAGAGGCACTTTTCCTTCCCCAATGTAATCATATAGTTCTTTGCTTCCGAGTCCAAAACCAGCAAGTATTTTACCATTAATTACACCTGTTTTTGCTAAATGAACCATGGAGTCTGTGAATAGTTCTGTATGAACAGATAAATTTTTCTTTTTATCTAATCCATAAGCCACTGCATTAGAAAGGCCTCCAAGTCCAACTTGAATAGTTGCCCCATCTGGAATATGTGGAAGAAGCAATTCGGCTATTTTCTTATCAATTTCAGATACCTCCGGTTGTGCTAGTGTTGGAAGTTCATGGTCAAATTCACAGATATAATCTACTTTGCTTACATGTATTCTGTGGTTTTTGCCACTAACCTTAGGTTGATGCTTATTAACTTGAACTATTATTTTTTTTGCGAATTCTGCAACAAATCCATTTATGAAAACTCCTGAGGCACCATAATACATATATCCATCTTCATCTGGAGTTGAAACATCTGCTAATAAAACGTTTACTTTGTATACATCTTTCATGACCTTATCTAGCTGCGATAAATTAACTGAATTAATATTTACATTACCTACCTTAACGAATTTTCTTTCATATGGTCCGTAGAAAATAGTATGATAATTTATTCTACCTATATATTTCGGCGATTGTAAAAATTTAAATGGAAATAATGCCATACCTGATATTAAATCCACGTTTTCTAATTCATCAACACGATCCGCAATTGCCTCTAGCAGTTGTACCGGTGAAGCTGAACATACGCCAAATAACGCCTTATCTCCTGATTCTATTTTAGATGCAGCTTCTTGAACTGATACAAGTTTACTGTTATAATTTTCTTTCCATTCCATTATATAACCTCCCCTATTTATTTGCCTAGATAGTTAGGTTTTCTTTTTTCTAAGAAAGCTTTCAATCCTTCTTTAAAATCTTCGGTCTTACTACATTCTACCTGCGCCTTCACTTCCTCTTTTAAATACTCTTCAAAATCAGAAAATTGAGTTTTATAAATTAATTCTTTTATATTTTTATAAGAAACAGAAGGACCCTTTGCCATTTTAAATGCAAGCTTATTTGTTTTTTCCTCAAGTTCCTCAATTGAACACACATCTGTTACTATTCCCATGTCAAATGCATCTTTTGCAGAAATCATTTTTCCTGTCAACGTAAGTTCAGAAGCCTTTGATACCCCTACGGCTCTTGTTAATAGATATACACCGCCCGTATCAGGTATAAGCCCAATATTTACAAATGCCTGTAGAAACAAAGCATTATCTGCTGCAATACAAATATCGCATGCAATTGCAACATTAAACCCAGCTCCAGCAACTGGACCATGTACGGATGCAATTACAGGCTTAGGAAGTTTTTTAATCTTTACTGCTAATTCTGCAGCTTTCTCGATTAATTCACCAAATCCTTGTCCTTGTACTATAGCTTTATACATTGCACCAATATCTCCCCCACCGCTAAATCCTTTTCCAACCCCATTTAAAATTACTACTCTTATTGCTGGATTCCTTGCACATTCATCTAATGCGTTAATTACCTCNGATACCAAAGAATAATCAAAAGCATTTAAATTTCCTTTGCTGTTCAGTGTAATTTTGGCAACACCATTGTCATAATTAAATATAATTCTTTCGTAATTCAAATTATCACTCCTTATTGTATAATTTGTTAATACTTATCATATTATTTTTAATTTTTTAACTTTTTCAATTTCTTCAATTAATACAGGTAATATCTCAAACAAATCTCCAACTATACCGTAATTAGCAACATTAAATATAGGTGCATCTTCATCCTTATTAATAGCAATAATAGTATCAGAAGAATTCATACCTGCTAAATGCTGCAACGCACCTGAAATACCACATGCAACATATATTTTAGGTTGGACAGTTTTCCCTGTCTGACCCACCTGATGAATATGCGATATCCAACCAGCATCAACTGCAGCTCTTGAAGAACCGACTGTAGCACCTAATACTTTTGCAAGTTCTCTTATCAATGAAAAGTTTTCAGCCTTGCCGAGCCCTCTACCTCCGGATACGATAATTTCAGCCTCATCAAGATTAACTACCTCTCCTGCAGTCTCCTTAATACATTCAATCAACTTAGTCCTAATTCCTTCTTTAGGCGTATTAATTCTTTCTCTTAATATTTTTATCTCTCTAGAAAAATCAGGTTCTATTTTTTTAAAAACACCTGGTCTTACTGTACCAATTTGAGGCCTTGTATTGGGACATAAAATCGTTGCCATAAGATTTCCTCCAAAGGCAGGTCTAGTCCAAGCCACATTTCCGCTTTCATCATCAATATCAAGTCCTGTACAATCTGCTGTTAATCCTGTTTTTATTCTACAAGCTAGTCTGGGGGCAACATCTCTTCCGTTATTTGTAGCACCAATTAAAAGTGTTGAAGGTTTATATTTCTCAACCAATTTATCAAGAACATTAACATATCCATCTGTCGAATATTCTTTATACTCAGAACCTTCTACTAAAATAACCTCATCCGCACCGTATGCAATAGCTGTATTTGCAATACTTTGAACATTATCACCAATTACTACAGCTATCAACTTTTCCTTATTAATATCAGCCAGTCTTCTTCCTGGATTTAATAATTCTAGCCCAACACTTTTAGCCTTTCCATCTACTGCTTCAACATAAACCCAAAGGTTTTTAAAATCCTCCAGTATATTCATTTTATGTTTCCTCCTATATAATACTTGCATCAGAGAGTAAAGAAATTAATTCTAATGCTGACTCTGAGCTTGTTTTCCCCTTAATTATAATACCTGATTTTTTAATCTGAGGGACAAAAGTTTTTTTAACCTTTGTCGGGGATCCTTTTAACCCTGTTCTTTCTAAATCAATATCTAAATCAATAGATGTCATAGTAGGTATTTGAACCTTATTCGAGGCCATTTTGCTTTTTATTGTTGCATATCTTGGTTCATAAGCAGTTTTAATAACGGTAATAACAGCAGGCAGTTGTGTTTCAATAATTTCGTGATGATCCTCATTTTCTCTTTTCACTCTTAGATTTTCACCATCAACCGTGATATCCTCGGCATATGTAACCTGCGCATAGCCGAAATGTTCTGCAATTTCAGGACCAACCTGTCCTGTATCTCCATCTATTGCCTGCTTACCACAAAGTATTAAATCAAACTTTTCTGTTTTGCTTTCAATAGCCTTTATTGTAGTTGACAATATATAGCTAGTAGCCAATGTATCTGACCCACCAAAGACTCTGTCACTCACTAAGATTGCTTTATCTGCTCCTACTGATAAACACTCTTTCAAAGCAGATTTTGCTTGCTCGGGTCCCATTGCCAGAACAGTTATTATGCCTCCATTAGTTTCCTTAATTCTTACCGCAAGCTCTAGTGCATAAGCATCAAATGGATTCACTATGCTTGGTACACCTGCTCTAATAAGGGTATTAGTAATCGGATCAATTTTAATTTCTGTTGTATCAGGAACTTGTTTTACACAAACTAAAATATTCATATAGGCTCTCCTTAATATTTATCAATAGGTATATTTTATTTTAACAAGTGTCCAGCGACCACTACCCTTTGAATCTGGTTAGTACCCTCAAATATCTGGAATATTTTAGCGTCCCTTAAAAGTTTTTCTACTGGATAATCTCTACTATACCCATAACCACCCAAAACTTGAATTGCATCTAATGCTACCTTAACTGCAACATCACCCGCAAAGCATTTTGCAATAGCAGCCTCTCTTGAATGCGGTTTTTTAGCTAAAATTAATTGTATTGCATATACCACGGTTTGACGTGCAGCCTCTGTTTCAATGTCCATATCAGCAAGCATAAATTGTATTGCCTGAAATTTAGCAATTGGTTTTCCAAATTGGACTCTTTGTTTTGAATATTTAACTGCCTCATCAATCGCTCTTTGTGCAACTCCTACAGCAATAGCACCAATAAAAGGCCTAGAAAGATCTAATGTTTTCATTGCAATTTTGAATCCGTCACCCTCTTTCCCTAAAAGGTTCGAAGCAGGAATTCTTACATCTTCAAATACTACCTCAGAAGTATTTGAGAGTCTGATTCCCATTTTATTTTCTTCTTTTCCTACAGTTATACCACTACGACTTCTTTCAACAATAAAGGCGGTTAAACCCTTTACACCTTTTGATTTATCTGTAGACGCAAAAACTACATATACATCTGATACTCCTCCATTAGTAATAAAACATTTTCCACCATTTATTATATATTCGTCTCCATCTCTTACCGCTGTTGTTCTTACAGAACCAGCATCTGATCCCGCATTTGGTTCTGTTAAGCAGAAAGCACCAAAAGCACCAGGTACAACAATGTCTGAGAAAAGTTTTTTCTGTTCAGGTGTTCCTGCAATTAAAACAGGTTTTAATGCTAAACTAATGGCACATAGCCCAGTTGAAAATCCAGCATCAATCTTTGCTATTTCCTCGTATATAGCAGCTGCAGTCAAATAATCAACACCACCACCACCAAATTCTTCTGGAATTTCAAGACAATGTAACCCCATTTCAAAGGCTTTTTCATATAATTTTTTAGGGAATTCACCTGTTATATCAAATTCCGCAACATGAGGTTTTATCTCATTACTCATAAATTCTTTTACCATATCTACTAAATTAGTTTGTTCTTCATTTAAAATATATCCCATTTTTCTACCTCCTTAATATTTATTTGTTAAATTTCTTTAAATTAATATTCGCATTGGCTTTCTACTAGGTAAATTACCTATCATAGCTTATTTAAGCTTTGTACTTTATCTTATAGCAATTTCCATGCCATTTTAAAAGTCTTGTTTTATAAGCCTTTCATGCATTGTGCAATTTATTTTTTGTGCAATGCGTAGAGTAATTGCACAAAAATAGGTTGCACAATTGTTATAGGCCCCCCGTTTTATTATTTTTATATACTATGGTAGCTCTGCAGATATGCATAGTATTTATATCCTCTTCCCTATGCCCTATGCCACCATAATTGTTCTGGTACTCAATAGATGTAATCCAATAATCACTATCTACATCCTATAAAAATTAGGTTTTTAGTTTGTTGTTTATTGCCTTTTTCATGGTGCTTAATTTATTTATAATGTCCTCATTCTTTTTCCAAGGTGTGGCCGTATAAGTTTTTAGTAAAAAAAAACTGTTTCCAGTTTTTTCTACGGGGTCCATAGCCATCAACCTAATAGAACCATTAAATGTAAGTAGTGATTTTTTAAAATTAAACCTCTTCTAAATTCGAGCAAAAACAGGATAAACTTTAT
>JGI24143J45723_1001162_pt1 | contig 12863 bp, 8 predicted proteins | sample BarGraIncu00432A_FD_45723 | JGI IMG/M metagenome (IMG submission 45723)
GATGTGTTCCTCAAGCTTTTCCCTGTGATTTAAGAAAACGATGGAGAACTGGAGCTTGGCAATTTCAACACTTGGGTCTTCTGCCTTCAGCTTACCTATTTTGATTTCAATCATACCCAAGATTTTATCTATAATCTCGGTACCTATTTGGCTCGCGGGTTGAGTATGCAGCTGTTTCGTATCAATATCTGACAGTACCGCTACAGAAAGAGCCTTTTGCGCAGCTATCCCGTTCTGTAAAGAAGGCAACCAATCTTTCACCGTTTCAAGCCATTTAGTCAGAATGCTGTCCTCGGGAAGGAGATTAAAATCCAGGCCAGCATACTCTGCCCGAAACTTGGTCAGGACACCCTGTGCAGTTTTTGCCTCCAACTCAGCCTCACTCTTGATAAAAGTCCAGTATGATTTTATGAGTTTCAGGGCTTCCTCGGAGAGTGGCTGTTGGCATAATATGCAGGAATCTCCATCGTCAGGGTACTCTGTGTCGTCCAGGTTCTGTAGGAGAGCAAATGCTTGTGCTGCCTCGATTAACGCTTTCCACTCAGGGTTGCCAACGTCGCGTATCTTGTCGGCCTTGAAGTTGTCAATTCCGTCTTGGCGGGCCTTCTCCTCTTTCGCCAGGTAGTCCTTGATTGATAGTGACACCTTAGCCAGGAACTCTTCAGTGAAATAAGAATTCAACTTCAGAGCAGAAGCCTTAAGCTTTATAAGTAGTTGTGAATACAGGCTAAATTTAGCTATCTCGTCATCTTTCTTCTGAGTAAGCAGTTGCGCTTTTTGCTCTTCTAATTCAACCCTCAGTTGTTTGTCAGCAGCAGTGAATGGAATATACTTCTTTAACTCTGCGACATTTGTGACTGATGAAATATTGCTCAAAGCCGTCTTAATTTCCGACTCGCCATCAAATAATGATTTATAATCTTTAGCCGTACTTTTAAGAAGTACAGCATTATCTATTTTTTCCTCGATACGTTTCATCACTTCAATCAAAGCTGCGAAAAAATCGAGTCCAGCAGGTCTGAACACAAATTCATTTTTCTTCGTCAGGTGTATGTTCACGCTTTTATTATCAAATATGGAGAGCTGTCGAAATTCGGGTTGGGCAACATCATCAGGGAAAGCCCGCAAGTATTCTTCAGTACCGGATTTAAAGCATACATTTGCGCTAATTGCCTTCTGTTCCCCTTGTGCCAGATGAATGTTAGGCAATATCTCTTCTGGAGTCCGGCTATGGAAAGCCTTTTTTAAAAGGCGGATGTATCCAGATTTCCCTGAGCCGTTAACCCCGTATAAAATGGTTAACTTTGGGTGGAAGGCAATTTTCTGGTCTTCAATCAGGGCATTTACCCCCTTAATTTGTTGAAGGGAGACCAACGAGAGGTCGGCTTTATAATCACCGTGGGAAGGGTAGCTGCAAGAAATGCAGATGTCAGGTCGTTTTGTAGGGGCTGAAAGTCCGGCGTCTTCTAGGAAATATGAGTACGAAGTATTTAGAATATCGTCAGAAACCGGGTTGCCTTCAAACAGCTTTGAACATAAATATTTGGCCCAATACGGTAAAGAATCAGCAAATTCCGCTATTTCACCATTCAAGCTCGTAGTTCCAACAGCCATTGTAGCCCCCGTTATAATTCATAGAATTAAAAAGCTGCATACCCCGTAGCTCAATCCATCGTGGTCTCGATGTTCTCCAAAAAGTTCAGACCCTATTGCAATCGGCGAGGTCGGTAATCCAGGAATATGCAATATCAGTGTCCCTGAATATTCAACCGCTTATACGTGTTGTCACTGGTTCCAGTCAGAATCTTGAACCATACTTCCGTGAGAGCCTATCCTGAATTAGTCTCATTTCGTCGTTTAGTTCAAGCAAATTTCCGGTCAGTGTGATTTTGCCGTAATAATTAGCAAGCTCCCCTTTGTTGGTCTCAAGCATCATCTGTTCAGCCAACCAGATAAATCTATCAACATCCTTATTTTTATATAAGGATTTCCTGTGGTTATCAATCTGGAGACCGTGATATCTGATTTTAACGTCAGGTAAAAATATGATTTGCGGAATTTTAAATGGCCTCGGCGTCAGGTCAACCAGCCTACCATCTGGCGACTCCCAAATTGCGTGAAATTCAGCTTCAATCAATACGTTACGCCACTCCCAAATGGCCCACCCTAAAACCTGCCTGCCGCCTGATAGCGCTACCTTATCCGCAACGATATTAACGCAATCTTTCTGGGATTTACCTGGCAGCGGTTGAAGCGGAACCCAGCATGGCTCGGCTTTCGAGATACTTTTACAGAAGGTAAGCACGTAAGGTTTTATGAGTTTTGGTGGATTCATTTACTGAGAGAGTCCTTAAATATCAGCGTCTGTTTGCACCTCGGATAGTTCACGCACCCCCAAAAGTATCCGCCAGCACTCCGGCCTTTCGATGATTCCCTCTTGACCAGCTTTACATCGCACTGGGGGCAAGTCGGGGTGCTGTAATCGCCTTCCAGGGCAACATTCAAGAGATGCACCTGTTTCTCATCGGGGAGCCTTTTGATGAGTTCAAGGAACTGCTTACCGGAAACCAGCTTCAGCTTGTTGCAGTTCCCGAATTCGACCGCTTCCGGAGTGAAATCCCCGGAAGTTATCACCATCCCCATCTTAATCCGGTCTGCTGCCATGATGCCGAAGAGTTCCCGCACAATCTTGATATTGACCTTGTACGTGTGCCAGGCTTTGCATTGGATGATACCGATGGCTTCTGGGTTCCCTACTTTGTGAACGCGGATATCAACGCCTCCATCTGCACCGGTCTTTGTCTCGGTAGCCACGAATCCGGTCATGCTCAGGAATTCCTTGGTGACCTTTTCGAAGCGTCGCCACTCGATAATCTTGAGAATCGTGTCATCCCATTGCCGGGGTGGAGTCGGCTGTGCAGGCTGCGGGGTGATTGGGCCACCAATATCAAAGTCTCTTGTGTTTGGCACATACCTGTGTGAAGAGCCGAAGATGCTGACCGGTACAGTAGGAGCTACTTGGGGTGCAGGTGTCGGGGGCGTCACTTGAGTCCTTACCGGCTCTGCACGGTTCTCAGGGGATAGTGGAATCCTTACCGGCTCCAGTCGTTTCTTCAAGGGAGCGGGATTCACCTGCGGCTCACGCCGGGGGACGCTGGGTGATGCCGAAGCTTTGAAGGAATAGCTCGGCTCAGGTTCCTTTCCCGTCTTAAGAAAAACATAAACCACCAGCGCGGCCAGGCCGATGAGAACCAGAAAGGAGAGGCCCACCACCACGGCTGAAGACAGCTGACTTCGGAACTGCGGACTCATCAGGGCAAGGAAAAAGATGATGCCTACGATACCGGCCAGCGCCTCTCCAGGCGATTGTTGATTACGCCGCCTAGCCATTTACGGCGTTGATGCTGTCTTTGAGCATGTTGCTCGGCTTGAAGGTAAGGATTTTACGGGCCTCAATGGTGATTTCCTCGCCGGTCTGGGGATTCCTGCCGCGACGGTCAGCCTTCTGCTTGACCTCGAAATTACCGAACCCGGTTATCTTCAGCTTTTCGCCGGTTTCAAGGGTGCTCTTCATCGTATCGAAAAGCAACTCAAACATTTCAACAGACTCCTTTTTAGAAAAGCCCGTCTTCTCCGCTACCCGCTCAACGATTTCCGCTTTTGTCATTTTGCCTGTTTCCTTTTCAGAGTCGGTTTTGTTTCTCATCTAACAAAAAAATCTATTATTGGTCTCATGCACTTAACAGCATTCACCAGTTCGTTCAATTGCAGTTCCTTACTCATCTTCCACAAGGAGGCATCACTTCCAAAAGGCTTCACTAGCCTGATAGCCAGGTTCAGCTTTCTGTTTTGACTCTGAAGATGATTAATTTGAGGGCCAGTAATCCCCTTATGCCCGGAGATAACCTTATCAATCCAGCATTTACGCTCTATCTCGAAATCCTTATCGTGCTTTTCACGAATTTCAATTATCGACTTTCCGTCAAATGCACCGGGCGGCTTCAAATCAGCCAGAATCCAGTGATAAAAGCGAGGCTGGTGCTCGTATTTCAGATAGGTCTTCAGCCACAAATCCCCATGTTTCGCTAGAACGGCATCGAAACCTGGCAGATTCCCTTGAATCCGCTCAAGCAAAACCCGCTGGGACGGTTGCAGCTCCGCATTCAAAACGACATCGAGGCTCATGGAATTCGCAATAATGGAGATATTCGGGACATCGTTCTTCGGCAAGTCCTCTGAGAAGCCGAACCGGTAGGCCCACCATACTCCGCCTTGTCTGAATTCTTCTGTACCGTAATTTAAAGCAGTGTTGTGCTCCAGGTCGTAATCGTGGGAACCCGTTCGTCTGATACCAAACGGGATAATATCATAGCCCTTATACGTTTCTCGTAGGGATTCGAGCGATTCCGAGAGCGAGCGTTGTGCGAAGGCCATACCTCTCGGGGTTGCAGAACCGGCAATGTCCTCGAACCGAATGCTATCGTTCTCGCCAAGAACAGCCTCAATCTGAGCCTTCTCCTTGCTCCTTTTGTTGGAAGTCAGGGCCTCCTTCTGGATTCGCTTTACCTCTTCAACCGTGGTGGGAACAGATGGGATTTCGACGCAACGGATACCAAGCTCTTCGAGGTAAGCAGCTCTCCACGCAGGGATAGAGGAAGACACCAGTATCATGGCAAGATTGGCATCCTTCATATACTGGCGCATCAGACCGTAATACTCAACCACCTGGCCAATGTGCTCTCGCTGAATAGGAACGTTTTTGATTTCAACGATATAGCGGATACCATCAACCACGAAGAGGAGGTCAATCCGCTTGCCCTTGATGCTGTATTCCCGCGCTTTTTCAGTAACATTACCGGAGGGAAAGAGCACTTCCGGGGATGCGAACAGGTAATCTTGGATGTTCCTCTCGTTCATCTTGGCACATCTGCGCTTGGGAAGAATTCTTTGCACTCCCCGGCCATACTCAAAATGGCACTGAATTCCCGCTCGTCCAGGTGCTTACCGAACTGGTAACGTGATACACCGACTTCTGCCAGCCTGACTTTATTGGCATATCTCACAGCCTTGCTGACAAGGTATACCTGTTTAACGGGTGGGAAATACGCTACATCTTCAGGGGTTGGCTCCACCATCTCGGAAATCTCGAAATGGCCATGGGCCTTGCCATCACGGGAGAGAACGATGATATCCGCACGTTTTCGCTGGCTGTAGCGATATCTGCCAGACTCATCGTGAAAAATCCCTCCACCAATGTACTCGTCCATGTGCGAATCTGTGGGGAAGCCGTTCTCCGATTTGTCCCCGTGCCCATAAACCAGAATGTCGAGCGCCATTTCATCCTCCATCACTGTCGGCCAACAAATCATCGCGAATAAGGCTCAGAATGCCCTCTATGCTCCTCGAAGTTCTTCAGATACCTCTCGACCAAGGTCGGGTTCCCCTTCAGCACCAGTAGGTTTTCTGCATTTTTTTCCTCGGCGGCTTTGGTAAAATTGAAGCTCCCAGTTATCAGCTTCTGGCGGTCGATTATCATGACCTTGTTGTGCGCGATGGCGTGCTGGCTGTCGATGTAGACCGGAATACCTGCGTTTGCGAGAAAAGTAGCGCCTGAATACTTCTGGGTTCGCTGGCTTTTATCTAGGACTGCGACGACAATCACTCCCCGCCTGTGAGCGTCCAACAGGGCCTTTGCAATGGGTTTGCTGGTGAATGAGTACGCCTGGACAAGCACCTCCTGCCGCGCCCTACCTATCTCCCGGACTACGGCCTCTGTTGCTCCACCATTGGGGGAAAAGAAGACCTCCGTGGTGCCGGTTGACGGGATAGGAGTAGCATATGTAATTTGGCAAATTAAAAAAAAGACCGCTGAGAACGTCAGTATGCCTCTTCTAATATTCATCCCTGGCCTCCAGTGAGAACACAATCGACTATCGGGAAGAATCCATTGAGCCTAAGATACCAATAAGCAAGCGTATCTCCGTAATTCATTGATTCTCAAGGTTTATTTGCCTTCTTCTTTGTTGCAGGTCTACTCCACCGCCGATTCAATTTACAATAAGAATGGTTGATGAAGTTGCTTTTCTTCTTCTGTTAAAAAGTCCGTGCGAAAAAGCATATCGTCTTCTGTAGCGGCACTTAATTGTAAGGCCATGTAACCAGACGCCCTCATATCTGATGGTGGTGGCGATGTAGTTGTGATTATGTACTGAAAAGGAAGAGCACCCTTTTCCACGCATTGTCTTTCAAGCATCTCAACAAAATTGAAGAGCTTATGGTATAGGCGAATACCCAAGTCTGCTTCACGTGGACTATCGTGGAGGAGAAAACCAGGATGATTTCCACCAACAAAAACTGAATACATTACGCTGGCAATATCAGCAAGCAATATGGATAGGGTCTCCATAGCCTCGCCAGCAAGTACTGTTGGATTATTGATGGCAAAGATTAAATCTCCGTCCTTTATCTGAACCAAACCTTCATAGTTCTTCGAAAGAACACCTTTCGCCACCATGTCATAGGTTGCATTCAGTTGATTCAGAATGCTCTGCTTTTCCTTCGGAAGAGCCTTGATGCGCTGTTTTTCAGCCTCAATAACCTTTTCCAAATCCCCAAGCTGCTTTTGCAACGGATTGATTTTGTCATCAATATTCTCAGCAGCTGTAGAATGTTTCAGAAGGTTTTTAAGGGCATCCCGCATGTCCTTCTTACTTGCTTCTTTTCCCGCGATGCTATCGGCGAGTGTTTGTAATTCACCTTTTACACCAGCAAGTTCAGCTTTTACGGCTTTCGCGGAGTCTTCAAGAACAAAAATTTGCTCTTTTGATTGCTTGATTTCATCAGCTGAATTCACGGCTATCTTTTTGAATTCCGCCTTCTTCATTTCATCCGATAAACTTAACGTTTTAAGCTGCCTTTGACTATAAGTGCACTTACCAATAGTGGTATGACCAAATTCACACCATTGATTTTCATTATTTACAATTTGTTGTTTCATTATTGCGAATACTTCAACTTCGGATTGCGATGCTGAAGATTTTTCTCCCAAAAGAGTCAGGTAATTTTGTATTATTTCAATATCAGATTCAATTTGCCAAAGCCTGCGATTGATTCCGTTTATCCGTTCGTTAACAACATCTTGTTTGCCTTTGAACTCTAATATTTTCATGGACAGTAAATCAATTTTATCATTCGCCTGACGTTCAAGGTCAGTTGCAAATAAATCATTTGACCGAACTGGAATAACATATAACCCTTTGTCAGCTATCAAAGATTCAAGCTGCCTACGGTAATGGTTATGCCAGTATGCCGGTTCTTTACGAGCTTCCTCAATCTGGAATTTAAGTGCTGTTTGCTGAGTCAATTTCAGGTCTAAATCACGTTCCAGTTGGACTTCATTTTCGAACAAGAGCCCCAACACGGAACGCATAAGGAACATGGCATCCGCTTTTGGTCGTTCAAATGACGGAGTCCCGGACTCGCTACGCGGAGAACGCCATTGATACACGGATTGATAGCGTGCTTCTTGGTCACGGGTACACCAAGCTAATACATGTTCCCAGCGAATAGACTGTGCTGTTTGAGATGATTGGTTTCCAAGTACAGCTTGAATCAAGGCTTCCTTGAATACCTCGAACTTAGCGTGGTCTTTATTGAAAACTTGCTCCAGGGGGATTCCTTCTGCAGAATAATCACGGTGGCGGCTCCCAATTGGACGGGCAATTGACCATTGTTTTCCAGCCACATATATTTCAGCTGCCACATAACCTTCGGGGAATAATGCTCTAATCCGTCGTTGATTTAAGGAATGAGCAAAGCCCTCTTCCCCCAGGCAATACCGTAATAGACGACAAAAGCTCGTCTTACCTGCACTGTGTCCGGATATTCGGTTTAACCCGGCATCAATGTCCTCTTCTTTTGCCCAGACAATATTCAGACCCTTTTTCAGATTAATTTTTCTGATGGGGTCAAGTGGCTCGACAGAACGGAAAATGACTATTCGGCTGACCCAGAAGGTTGGTTCAGGACGAAGTATCTGAAAATCCATGTCTGTTTTCTCCGGCATAAGGCTTCCTTGTAATCGTTAAGCTGCCATTTGAAGCCAGGAAGTGCGTTCCCGTTGGAATTCGACCACGACGCTATCCGTAGCGGGCTTTGCGTTGATTGCAGCAATAGCTTGAAGAACGACAGTAGCCAGCCCATCAAAGGCATTTGCGGATAATCGGGTTTGCTCGGTAGATAATGACGGTCCAGGACTTAATCGGCGGTGCTGGTTCGTAATCGCCCCCAGGTTGCTTAAATAACCTGTCAGACTGGAATAATTTAGGGTAGGTCTTGAAGTAACGAACAGTCCCTGTGGTGAGGCTTTACGCATTGTCTTGAATGCAACATGTTCTGAAGCTGGAAGGAATTTCATACACAAATCAGGATTTGACCCCAGTATCAATGCGTTGACCATACTATCGGTATCCATCTCCTGTTTACCGATAAGAGCAAGGGTAAATGCACAGGCTGCGCTATCCCAGGCTGTAGAAGGATAAGTGACATTCACAAATTGGTTCGGTTGTATTACGGTGGAAAGAAGTTCTGTTGCAGCAACGATATTGTCGTAACTTTCCAAGACCAGTCGTTGTGTTCGATATTCCCCAAATCCCCGCATTTCACTATTTTTTAAAACACGGAAGGTTTCACTCGGATAATCGACACCATAAACTTCTGCCGGGTCAAGAATGTATCGAAGCTCGTCACGGGTCAGCCCATATAACTTAGCGTAATACGCGTCCAATTCCGCTCTCAGTTGGGCGCGTCTCTCCGGGTTCCAGGGGAACGGGTCGCCAGCATAATCAAGGTCTTCTGCAAACGGACGAAGAGATTCTGATGTATAGACAAGTTCAAGAACTCGCGGGACAATAAAGTCAATATCAACTTCTTTGTAGGAATACGGAGTGAGAACAGGAAGCTGTTTGGCAATAAAGAAGTTCAGATGATTTCCGCCAACTTTATGCCGAGTGACAAAATCAAAAACAAGTGCGTTAAGGTTTCCAAGCAAAACGGCATAGTGGCGAGCTTTTATATCGCAGGATGGCAATATTAGAGGCAAATTGTTTCCCACACCACTCATAGGAAAAATAGATGCTATTGCAGTCCTTAAAACATGGGCACTTGTTACATCCCTAAAACCAAATAGCCAATTACGATTCCATTTACCTTCCAAAGTTGATTCTACAACATTTTTATTTATCCAATATCGTGTCATAGGGTCGTAGAGCGGATTTTGTTTTTCCTCGTTTAGAGAGTCCCGCGCTTCCTTACCGTCCTCATCATAAGTTGCCCATCTATGGTCAAATTGATGAATCATTTTGGCTTCATAGAGTGGCAAGTAGCAATCACCTGATGGTGCTTGCCACGTTGGTTTAAGGTGGATGAAACTGGACTCAGTAAGCTGTTCATATGTTTTGAATAAAGGGCTATCATTTGACATGTGAAACATGGTCATGAACCGAATTCCCCACGGATTTCCTACTTCACCTTTTCCTTCTTCAATAAATACCGGAACCCTTCTGTAAATCTTTTTTGTCAATTCAGCATCTGCTTGACTACGGAAAACCGGACAGGTTCGAGTGTTGGGATTTAGAAGCTTAATATCGTCGGGCGTCAATGTGAAACGCCTTCTGGAATCACTTGCTTCTTCCGGTTGTCGAGCAAAAAAACAGAAATCAGTTGCTGGTACGGGACTACCAGAAAGAGTAAGCAGGCAGAACCGGAAAGAGTGATGTACAGATTTGAAGATAAATTCTTCATTTTCGAATGAAATCAAGCTTACGAGGATTTTTGAGGAAGCAATCTTTTCAAAAAATGCCTTCGTGCTATCATCCGTTGCAATTCCTGAAGGAACAATAATGCCGGTTCGCCCCTGCGATGAAATCAGCTGGTAAAACAGCTCCGCAAACAGGGCATAGGTATTCACGTCACCAACGCCAGTCAGCGGGAAATATCCCGAATTCCTTACAAACTCACTTGTAGCCTCTGCACCACGACGCGTATCAAGAAACTCCTTATGCAAAGCTTGTTCTGCAGGAGAAGCTTCCGGTGATACCAGTAATTTTATAAGCCGTTCACGTGCCGCCTTATTGGGCGCTTTGGCAATTTCAGGACTTCTGGGGGCAAAGAATTCTTCTTCTTGTAGTTTAATTCGTTCCCATGGTGGATTTCCAAGGATTACGTCAAAGCCACCCTTGGCGAATGCTTTCGGGAATTCAAGATACCAATGGAAGAAGTTGAAGGTGGTAGCAAGCTCCAGTGCATATTGAAGTGCTTTCTGGCGTGGTACAAGCCCTTGGCGTAAGCGGTTAATGTCTTCTGTGACTGGAACGGATTCACGGCTTTCACGGGTCTTTGAGGCAAAGAACGCCGCCGTGTAAATATTTGCCATTCGGCGTTGATTATTATCTTCCAACGCCTTCTTATACGCTTCCTTCTTTGCGGAAATATCGGTGATGGTATCTTCCGGCATATCATCAACCACCGTTGACGGTATTGAAGCAATAGCAAGGGCTGTACCAGAGAATAAATCCCCCTGAACAGCCATGCCTGTTGATTTATTTTGCTTTTTCAATTCCTTCACAATGCCAGCATCATCTCCAGATAACACCTTGAATGCCGCGTCAGGTATTCCCTCTTCCATTATCTTGGGGTCACGGACACCAACCAGCGAGTTACCACACCGAATGTGATTGTCCAAGAATCCAAGCGGCATACCAGGTTCGATTGTTTCCAGCCACAAGGCGGTTTTGCATAATTCAACCGCCATTGGATTCAGGTCAACCCCATAGATACATTTCTGCACTACAAGTCGCATGCAATGCCGATATAAGGCTTCATCAGGTTGATTCGTATCCGCTTCAAGACGTGCAAGTTCAGCGGCCATGCGACGAGCTGCTGCAAGAAGAAAATGCCCGGAACCGCAGGCGGGGTCGATTATTTTAAGTTTTAACAAAGCGCCAGTAGGGTCAGCAGCATTGCCATTAACAGTCTTCAATATGACAGGTTCAAGGGCACTCTTTATCAATTCTTGAACCAGGCAATCAGGGGTGTAATAGCTGCCGGATAGTTTCCGTTCAGAACCACTGACACCTTCACCGGTATCATCCCCGGCAAAAGAGAAGCTCCACGGCAGGTCCGTCACATTTACCTGTGGATGCAGTTCAAGAAGGCTTTCATAGACACTTCCAAGTTCTTCAGTGTCCATGTCATGATAGTTTATACGGGCAAGCACTTCCCCAGTCCGGAAGAAGCTAAGGGTGTAAATTGCCTTCAGTAGTCGATTGTTGTCTATCAATATGGAATCGAGCCATTTGCACTGCTCAGGAGAAAATAACCCTCCAAGTGCCGGTAGACCCAAGGGGGCTGCACCATGAATAAGCCCTTGAAAAGTCACCTGCAAACTCTCCCACAAATCGGGGTACGCATCATAGTGATGACGTTTTAAGGCCATCTCTCGCAGCCGATTGATGCTATAGCCCTGCAAATAAATATTCTGGCCAACCACGTTGTTATCCGGGGTATGGAGTATCTCTCTGTCCTCGGCAGTGAACAGAAAAATGAAGCGGTAAACTAGCCTCAGTAACTCTTGATAAAAGTCCATGGGGGTAAGACTGCCGTCTTTAAATGCACTACGAAGTTCAGCATTACCCTGAAATTGAACAAATCCAGTGCCTAGTTCACGAAGCGCCAAGGTCACTCCGCTTCGCAAGTTAGCAAGGGCACGTTCACCAACTTCTTGAGCCTCAGCACGCCATTCCTCAAGGACGCAATGTTCCGGCATTCCATCGGTCGAGCCGAAACGACTTGCATGAAATATTAACCACAAGGCCGCGAAGTCAGCGAAAAGTTCTTCTTCAAACATCCTTTCCAGGTCAGCTTCTATGTAAGCTGGACGTGAAAGGCTCGGGTTGTCACGAAGCAATCGAATCTTTAATCCATTACTCACAACACCCCAAAGACATTTTTCGTCTGCATTTAGGTATTCCTGGAGAAGGCCATTAGGTGAGCGCTTCCGTCCCTCCTCACCAAACAGCGGGTAACCTTTATCCAGCGTGTATTCGGCTGTAGTTAACACCATAGGAACAGTGTTGTTCTCGCCTCGAAAGTTTATCGGAAAGCTTCGTTCGGCCAACAAAGTTCGTCCTGACGGGTGAATGTCTTCGAAACACAGGACCTGTTTGAGCAAGGATGTCAGCCATTTATCGACTCCAACTTCAACTTGGTCAACGCCAGTTCGTATTCGGTGGTCCTGGTACTCACGCCACTCCGCAACGGCAATTCGCCAGCCACGGCCAATTTCGTCACGGACATTAAGACCCTTTGAAAGCCGGTAATCAGCATTCTTCTGCTTCTTTGTTTCGAGAGCGGCAACCTTTTGGAAGAATTCTGCTGGCAGAATGCCGCCCTCCAGACGGAGTGCGACAAATCCATGTTCAGTTTTTCTAGTACGCATTTATCTGCCTTTTAGTCAGAAGTTTGGTTGCCAGGCTTTCTTGACTTTCTTTGAGGCGACCTGAACGATAGTCTTGCCTGCAGTCAGCGCCTCTATTGTGAAGTAGCAATGGCCTTGTGGATTGCGAGCCATCGCCGGACTGTGGCGAAGTTGAATGGAATCTTCTTCAAACAGGACATAGAATCGATACGGCTCGCTGGAGAAGGAACACTGGTCACGTCTGGCCTGCACGTACCCCTGGAGCCGTTTGAAAAACTTCTCTGATTTGTGCATTTCCAATTGCGCATCGTTAAATGGGTCAAAAACGAAGATGTAGTCTTCATCCAGTCTGAAAATTTCATCCATAAAACCGCCTGTACGTCTAAAA
>JGI24143J45723_1001164_pt1 | contig 12860 bp, 8 predicted proteins | sample BarGraIncu00432A_FD_45723 | JGI IMG/M metagenome (IMG submission 45723)
ATTCACTTAATAAATATTTATATTTATTAAGTAACCCCATATCAGTATTTTCAATGTTACTTATTGGGAAAATAATATCTTGTGTAGCTGATAGTTTAGCAAGTCGTCCATTAGCCTTGTATATAGAAATATTAAGAGGTGCACATTTTTCATGGAGTTGCTCCGGATATTCATTTAATGCATTTCTTCTTTCCTCTAAAACAGACAGCTTGTAGATGGCATCTTCACGCAAACTTATTTTTTGCATACTTAAAGTTTTTGCGAGTTGATTTAAAATATCTTTTTTGCTAGCTTTATAGCTATGCAAAGTAAGGCAAAAGTCATCAAGACCGGCCTCGGTTAAACGATTCTTAACCACTTCAAGTGCAGCCATTTTCTCTGAAACAAATAATACCTTTTTACCATCGGACATAGCTTCTGCAATAATATTAGTGATGGTTTGGCTTTTACCAGTTCCAGGTGGCCCTTGTAACACAAAACTTATACCCTTTTTTGATAAAAGAATTGCGTCTTGTTGACTTGAATCTGCGTCCACAACTTGATATGTATCAATTGGTCTAATGTTTTTGTCATGATTAAAATTGTTAAGTTCATTTGGTATTAAAGCGATTTCACTTTTGTCACCTGCAAGTGATTTTATAGTTGAATTTGAAACAATCTTATCCCTGTTACTATCAAGATCCTTGTACATATTTATTTTAAGAAATGATAAAAGTGTGAGGTGAACATCAGTAATAACATCCCAATCATTCTTTTGGGCAATTTTTTTAATTTGTAATAAATAATCTGATATATCTCCTTCGTGACCGTCAAATTCAGGCAGAATAATCCCAAAGTCGTTTTCAAATTTAAAAGCTAAACTTGGATTAATAACTATTTCATCTTCGTGTAGATGTAAAATATATGGGTCTGTTATAGCTTCAATAGTTATGGTCACTGGAACAAGAACAAGTGGTGAAGAAATTATAACATCGGAAGAATCACTTTCTTTCCAGCGGATTATTCCAAAGGTTAAGTAAAGAGAATTTATTCCTTGTTCTTCCATGGAGGTCTTAGCACGCCCGCGCAATACTTTTAAAGTTTTTTGTTGTTCATTCAAAGTACTTTTGGTCTCAAGGTCTCCCTCTTGAACATTGGTATTAGTTTCTTCTCCATTTTCATCATAAGTAGTTTTTAATGGAAAAGGGAAGCTAAGATTATCTTCATCATGAACAAGCTTTTTATAAAGCTCCTCATAGTTCGGAGAAGTAATAGCAACATTAGATCTTTTAGTTTCTTTGAAATTTATTAATCTATTTCGCTTACCCAAGTCTAAAAGGCGCTTTTTCCATTGTTCAATTTTTATATCTATATCTTGCATAGTATAATTCTCCTTTATTTTTACCTAGTAATTTTCAAATTAAATTGGTCAATATTTCAAGGTATAGTCTCATCTGTTAATTGATATGATTATATTCTTAAATACACTAATTGTAAACAAAACTAGTAAATTACCGTAGCGAGATTCTTTAGTAAAATAAAACAGATGGTGAAAATGTGAGTTAACAGCTTAGGGATTATTTATTGAAATTAAAGAATAGTTAAGGTAGAGTAAGATGATAACAGAATTTTTACAATAATCTACAAATATAGAAGGAAAATAGTAGATTAATGTTGAATTATGTAAATAGAATAGTAATAGCAATTTATTAAGTAGAACAGTAATAAAATAATGACATAGAGGAAATATTAGAAATTAATTTACATTAGGGGAGATAGATATGGAGATACATGTTAAGGAAAATGCTATTAATTCATTAGAAGTTGGACTAGTGTTTTACAATAAATTTTTAAACAACTTAGATTATGAAACATCTACAGCACATTTTGGTAATTTGAAATTCTCTGTAATAGCTATACATAATTCTATTGAGCTTTTAACAAAGGCAATATTATTAGATATTAATGAGTTTTTAGTATTTAAGTCTGAGGTTGAGACTGATGACCTTTTATGTGGATTACTAAGATATCAGTATAATAATAAAAAAACAAAAGCAAACATTGCTTATCATGCTGTGTTTTCACAAAATCATTATAAAACTATAGAGTATGGAAAATGCATTACACTTTTGCAAAAGATATTTAAGGATGAAATAAGCAAAAGTAATTATGAAACATTAGGATATTTATCAGAGTATAGAAATACGCTAACTCATCTGGGGTATGCTTCCACATTTGAATGGTACAAGATATTAGTTGTGATAAATAATTCATTGGAATTGATGCTTGGATTTTATATTAAAAACTTGATTAAATCAGAAGAATATTTTACTAAAAGAATAATAAACAAAATAGCAAAGACTATAGAAAAGAGTAAAGGATATATTGAAGATATTTGGATGGCAAGTAATGAAAACATATTAGGGAATATAAGTTCTAAGATAGAGATATATTTGGATAACAATTTAGTTAAAATTAATAGCACTGAAGAAAATAGTGAATATGGACTAGACGAAGATAAAATTTATGAAGAAATAAATTTTACTTACAATCATAAAGGCATAGAAATAAATATAATATGGCAATTTATATATTCATATTTGAATAATGCGATTATAATTATTAGTGATAAAGGTATGATTGTAGGATATGTAAGTATAGATGATTGGAACCTAATATTTTCGTGTGACAAAAATGGGATACCATTGGAATTAGAGGAGGTAGATATTTTAGTTCCTAGAGAAAAATTATATTTTGAAATAGAAAAAATATATAACATAAGCGACAAAACAAAGTACACACGGTTAGAAATTAAATCGGAAAAACTTATTATTCTAATGAATATATATTTGAAAAAATTAGAATGATTAATGGCTTCTTTAACAATTTTTTATTGGAGGGTTTATAAATGGATTTAACTAACCTTAGAAGAATTTCATTCTCAAATGTTCTAAAGCTTAACTTGCTAATTATTTAAAATACGAAGGTCTTGCGCCTTCGTATTTTTATGCCCATAAACTGAATGTGATTGGAGAAGGTTTTCAGTTAGTAAAACCCCCTTAATTTAGTCTACACTACTTTTTAGTTTCGTGTCCACTTAAGGGGGTATAGTTCAATTCTAGGCATTAACCCTGGTTTTTGTATTGCTGAGCTAGAGATATTAATTTTAAAACATCCGATAGGGTTGACTCGCCTGAACTACTAGTACTACTAACTTTATAATAATAATTTTTAGCAGGTAACAGACCACTATTTGTGAATGTATTTAAATTGCTGTTATAAACAGGAGTATACGTTCCATCTACGCTATCAGATCTGTACAGCGTATAGGAAGTGGCTCCAAGAACTTTATTCCAGGAAAGTTCTGCAGAAGTTGATGTTGTTGAAGCTACATTAAGTCCCATTAAAGAATCATGAGTCAGGGAGTCGTCAACAATCAAGATCCAATTAATTAATGGATCTTGTGAAGCAGTATTTCTTACTGTTATATCTATAATTCCATCAGTTACGTCGACATTTGTATTACCATAGACAGTATTAGATATATAAGTGATAACATTCTTTTTAACTCCATTTATATATAAATCTGCTGTTCTAGATGAATTGTTCCATACATCATTAAAACCAGTATAAATAGTATATGACCCATTTTTTACAGTAAACTTATAGGTAAGGTCCTTGCCTACAGAAGAATTACTGCTATTTCCACCATTAAGATATCTGAGCGTTGAGAAAATGTCTCCACCTGCGGAACCAGATGTATTTGTATTTGCTCCTACAAAGCCCCATGGAGTAGCATCGTTAATATTATATGCTTGATCAACAACACTCTTATTTGCAAGTGTATTCTGCATGTAGGATGTCATTAGGTTATAATCACTTGTTCTATAACCACTGCTATTTACGAAATATAATGTTTTGTCAGGAATAGCTGTAATTTTAAAGCTTATAGTTTTGTTATTATATTTCGCAAGTGTAGCCTGCAAAGTATATAAGCCTGGTAGTGAAAATGATACATTAGTGACTGGAAGAGAATTTAATGACCATGTTACAGGAGTTGTATTTGTAACTCCATTTTGGTTAACTTCTAGATTCCTAGGTAAGGCTAGGGTACTGCCAGTTGCAACAGCTTCTGGCAATTTTGTTTTAATATCTATCTTCGCCGCATTATTCAAAGCACTTAAATTCCAATTATCAAACCATTTTATAGTCATATCAGTTCCTTGACCAAAATCAATAGGTAGCCAAACATATTTTGCACCGCCGTTACTAAAATCTCCTCCATTCCATACGTCTCCCATATAAATGAATTTTCCTTTTGCAGGGTCAACGGGAATAACGCAAGTTGTTTGAGATCCGAAGGCTGTCTTTGGATTAGGATCGGTAGCTAATGTTCTTACAAAGGGGTCAACCATTGAAGACCAAGGTCCCATAATATTGTCTGCGACAGTATATTTATTTTGATTTGGAGCCCATCCGGTTGCTCCTGAGGTTAACATATAATACTTTCCAGCATATTTAAAAAGTGCAGGAGCTTCACGCTGAGCACCTGGGAATACTCTTGTATAATCTACTCCGTAAATGGCTTTATATGTTGTATCTCGAATAGCCTTGCCATTTGCATCAATATTACCATCTTTATGCCAGCCTATAACGTCTGTATAATCTGCAGTCAGCTTTGAGATATAAATAGTAAGGTTTTCTTCGCTAGAATAAATGAGGTAGGCAGTACCGTCATCATCCTTAAATAGGTTCATATCACGGGCCATACCAGGATTACCTGGTTGATAATCCTTTTGATCTGTAGGGCATTGATCCATACGGAAACCCTTTTGATATACAAAGGGACCTTTTGGTGAATCACTTAAAGCACAACCTGCTTGAGCTTTTCCATAATTTTGTGAGTTATTGTTTGGATCTTTATCTCCGTCAGTGTGCATCCACATTACATATTTCTTTGTCTTAGCATTATAAATTACTTTAGGTCTTTCAACTATTCTACCAGTTCTGATATCAGCCCAGATGTTATCCGTATCAGTTCTACCTGCATAGAGTTTTGAAATTAGAGGATCATTAGTAAACTGGTCCTTCGATTCAATCATATTTAAGGCCATTCCTTCATCAGTCCAATTGTAAAGATCTTTCGACGAGTAACATCTCACTCCGGCTGAAGGCCATGCTCCTGAATGATATTCACCATACATATAGTATTTATGTGTTTTTTGATCATAGGTTATACCGGCTCCATGTGCATCAATAGCATTACCTTTTTTATCTAAAAATGTAGTTCCGGGGGTAATCGATGATAACTTCTTGTTAGCTTTATTCTTGACAGCTTCAAGTGGATTTGATACCAATGATGTATCTGAAATTGAGGTTGATGTCAACCCAACCTGTGACCCAGTTGCTGCTGAAACAGTTATTTTAGGTATAAAAGTAAGAGATGCAATAAATGTAATTAGTAATATGTATTTTAACTTTTTGTACTTTTTATACACTATTCTCCACTCCTTTGATTATTTATTTTATTAATGTTTTAATTATGAAACCCGTTACATGTATAATTGAATGATATAGTTATTCTCTATATTTGTCAATGGTATCCAAAAGAAAGTAAGTCACGTATTGGTTGTAGTAACTAATATATGGCGTTTTTTTCTTCTGCAGTTAGTAACTATTTAAATTAGGGTACTTGAATAAAAAATCATTTAATTAGGTAAATCATTAACAATGAATTAGTTAATGCGTGTAATATTTGAAAATATTATGTTAAAATTAAGTTGTTATGTTGATAATAACAAACATAAGAAAAAATATTTTTACTTAACAATTAGGAAGTGATTATCATAATTAAAAAAATTTGGGATGGGATGGACCCACAAATCTCATAAATGCTGTATATAAGAATGGATCATTAAAGATATTAAATTAGGAAACAATAAATAGTATAAATATCAGGAGGAGAATAAACATGGATAACTATAATCTTCAACGTAACGAAATAGAAGAAATTTATGGAAAAGTAAGCCCGTTTGAACTCAAAGATAGGTTAATAAGTCTTGCTGAAGAATCAAAGAAAAATGCAGCACATTCATTACTAGATGCGGGTAGAGGAAATCCAAACTGGATTGCAGCAACAGCAAGAGAAGCTTTTTTTACTTTTGGTAATTTTGCTTGTCAAGAGTCTCGAAGAGTATGGAATGANAATGATTTAGCTGGTATGCCACAAAAACAAGGAATTACNGCTAGATTTNTAGATTTTGTGAAAAAAAATCAAGATGCTCAAGGTATAGATCTCCTAAAAAAAATAATAAATTATGGTATANCAGTTAAAGATTTTAATCAGGATGAGTGGATATATGAACTAGCGGATGGTATTATTGGTGATAATTATCCTGTACCGGATAGAATGCTTAAACATGTTGAAAAAGTTGTTCATGATTATCTTATTCAGGAATTATGTTATAATGAGCCGCTTGAAAGAAAATTCAAATTGTTTGCCGTTGAAGGTGCTACAGCTGGAATGTGTTATATTTTTGATTCATTAATTGCTAATAATATATTATCAAAAGGAGATAAGATTGCTCTTATGTCACCTATCTTTACACCTTATTTGGAGATCCCTCATTTACCACGTTATAATTTTGAAGTTGTTGAAATTTTAGCTAATGAAGTAACTGAGAATGGTTCAAATACAGGTCAGTATCCATCTACAGAAATTGAAAAACTTTATGACCCAACCATAAAAGCGTTATTTATAGTTAATCCAAGCAATCCACCATCAGTTGCAATGAAACCAGAAACTGTAAAACAATTACAAGAAATTGTTAATACTAATAATCCTAATCTGATGATTATTTCAGATGATGTATATGGTACTTTTGTAGATGATTTTCATTCATTAATGGCAGATTTACCTTATAATACAATTGGCGTTTATTCTTTCTCAAAGTATTTTGGGGTAACTGGCTGGCGTCTTGGCACTATAGCACTCTATGAAAATAATGTATTTGACAAATTATTAAGAGAACAGGATGAAAATAAAAAAGAAAGAGCAAGAAAGCGTTATTCAGCACTTTCAACTAATCCAGATGAAATTGCTTTTATCGATAGAATTGTCGCAGATAGTAGACAGGTGGCACTTAATCATACGGCAGGGTTATCAACTCCACAACAAGTACAAATGGCATTTTTCTCATTATTTGCATTAGTTGATAAAGAAAATAGATATAAAAAATTAACAAAAAAAATTTGTCATCGTCGAAAAAAACTCTTATTCGAAGGGTTAGGATTAGAGTTAAGAGAAGATCCTTTTGATGCTGCTTATTATGCTCAATTTGATTTGTTGGGGTGGGCTAAGCAAAATTATAATGATGAATTTGCAAAATACTTAGACGAGAGTTATAAACCAGTGGATATTCTTTTACGATTAGCAGAGGAATCCTCTATNGTACTATTAAGCGGCAGTGGTTTCCNTGGNCCANAATGGTCTATCAGAATATCACTTGCAAATCTTAATGATGAATCTTATTCTAAAATCGGAAAAGTTCTTCATAAGATATTAGAAGATTATGCTGTTTTATGGAATGAATCAAAAGTTTAAATATTGATTTGGTAAGAGAATTACTGATATTAGGACTATCACTGTAATTATCTTAAAGCAATATATATAGTCTTATAAAAGATGTAGAATATTCTAAATATTCTACATCTTTTATGTTTATGTTAGGTATAAAAAGTAAATTGAAAAAATTATAAATTGATATTAAATTAGTGCTCAAGCCATATAATGAGTAATGAAATATATTATAAATCTAAGGTTAGGAGATGGTTTTATTGACTGAGGAAAAATGCTGCCCAGGATGTGGGGAAATAGACATTAGATTAGAAAAAGTAAAAGACATCACTAAAAAATTTAAAGATATGAAAGGTGCTTTAATTCCAATACTTCATGAAGTACAAAAATTATTTGGATACTTGCCAGAAGAAGCATTACAAGTAGTATCGGAAGAAATTAATATATCTATGTCTGAGATTTATGGAGTATCAACCTTTTACTCCCAATTTACTTTAGAACCTAAGGGAGAACATATAGTTAAGGTATGTCTTGGTACTGCGTGTTATGTAAAAGGAGCACAGGACATTTTAGAAAGATTCGCGAGTGTTTTGGAAGTTGAGGTTGGAAAGACAACGAGTGACGGGAAATTTACGTTAGAAGCTGCTAGATGTCTTGGTGCATGTGGTTTAGCACCAGTTTTAATGGTAGATGATAAAGTATATGGAAGATTAATTCCTGATGATGTAATAAGGATAATTGAAGAATACAAGTAAAAAATCAATTTAGTGAATTGATTTATGGAGGGATGTTAATGAAGACAACACAAGACCTTGAAGAGATAAGAAAAAATACTTTTGATAGAGTTAACCAAGGAGTAAATAGAAAAAGTACAAGAATTGTTGTTGGTATGGCTACTTGTGGAATAGCGGCAGGAGCAGATGAAGTTTACGATGCAATAGTAGATGAAGTTAATAAACTTGGATTATCTAATGTAGTAATAGCTAAGACGGGCTGCATAGGAGTCTGCAGATTAGAACCTATTGTAGAAATTATAAGGCCAGGAGAAGAAAAAGTAGCTTATGTTAAGATGTCTCCATATAAAGCTAGAAGAGTTGTAGCTAGCCATGTATTAGTTGGAACAGTTAGAAATGAATATACAATGCATGTAATTCAGGGGAAAATTCTTAATGACTATACCCTAGATAACGATTAATAATTATTATCTGCCCCAAAGAAATAGAAGGAGGGATTTTAATGGAGGTTTACCATTCTCAGATACTTGTTTGTGGAGGGAAAGGATGCGTTTCTCCAGAATCAGTAGATCTTTATAGAACTTTAAAGTCAGAGATAAGAAAGCATAAATTAAGTCATGAAATTGAAGTATTAAGGACGGGTTGTTTGGGACTTTGTGAATTGGGTCCTGTCGTAGTAGTTTATCCAGAAGGAGTCTTATATAACAAAGTAAAAACTGAAGATATTGCAGAACTCGTAGAATCACATTTTATTCATAATAAAGTGCTAGAAAGATTGGAGTATAAAGTTTCAAAGGGTGAGGGAAATGTAAGAAATCTTAACGAATTAGATTTTTTTAAAAAGCAATTAAGAATTGCTTTAAGAAATTGCGGAATTATAGACCCAGAGAATATTGATGAATATATAACCCTAGATGGGTACAAGGCTTTGGAAAAGGTGCTTACATCTATGTCTCCTTATGAAGTTATTGAAAACATTAAAAAGTCAGGACTCAGAGGAAGAGGTGGCGGAGGTTTTTCTACAGGGATGAAATGGCAATTTGCGGCTAAGCAAGAGAGAGATGAAAAATATATTATTTGTAATGCTGACGAAGGTGACCCAGGTGCGTTCATGGATAGATCAATTCTTGAAGGAGATCCACATTCAGTTCTCGAAGCTATGACTATAGGCGGGTATGCTATAGGATCAAACAAAGGTTTTATATATGTCAGAGCGGAATATCCGCTAGCCGTTGAAAGACTTCAAATAGCTATTAATCAGTCTAGAGAATACGGATTATTAGGCGAAAATATTTTAGGGAAAGGTTTTAATTTTGATATAGAATTAAGGCTCGGAGCTGGTGCTTTTGTATGTGGAGAAGAAACTGCTCTTATGCAGTCGATTGAAGGCAAAAGAGGTATGCCTATGCCAAAACCTCCATTTCCAGCTGTAAGTGGACTTTGGGGTAAACCTACAATTATAAATAATGTTGAAACTTTTGCTAATATAGTTCCAATTATTTTAAAAGGAGCTGATTGGTTTAAAGGAATAGGTACAGAGAAAAGCTCAGGTACAAAGGTTTTTGCTCTGGGAGGTAAAATTACAAATACTGGCCTTATAGAAATCCCTATGGGAACAACACTCAGGGAAACTATTTTTGAAATAGGTGGAGGAATACCAAATGCAAAAAAATTTAAAGCAGTTCAAACAGGGGGACCTTCAGGTGGATGTATTTCAGAAAAAGATCTAGATACACCAATTGAGTATGATACCTTAACTGCGCTTGGATCCATGATGGGATCAGGGGGCATGATAGTTTTAGATGAAGATAATTGTATGGTGGATGTTGCTAGATTTTTCCTCGATTTTACAAAGGATGAGTCTTGTGGTAAATGTACTCCATGTAGAATTGGAACTAAAAGATTACTTGAAATGCTTGAAAAGATCACAAAGGGAAAGGCGCTCATGGAGGATATAGATAAACTTGAACATTTAGCATTGGAAATAAAAAAAGTTGCACTATGTGGGCTTGGTCAGACTGCACCTAATCCAGTGCTTTCTACTATAAAACAATTTAGAGATGAATATATTGCTCATGTGAGAGATAAGAAATGCCCAGCTAAAGTTTGTAGGGCACTGGTTCAATACGTGATTTTAGAGGACAAGTGCAAAGGCTGTGGGTTATGTACTCGTAATTGTAATGTAGGTGCTATTAGTGGCAAGCTACAGGAAGTTCATAAAATTGACCAAGATTTATGCTTGAAATGTGGAATGTGTATACACATATGTAGATTTAAAGCTATTGTTAAAATATAATAATTATCTTGGGAGGTGAATAAAATGGAAATGGTAAACTTGATAATAGATGGAATAAAAGTAGAAGTTCCTAAAGGAATTACTGTACTTGAGGCATCAAAGTTAGTTGGAGCTAAAATACCTACATTATGTTTTTTAAAAGAAATTAATGAGGTAGCTAGTTGTAGAATGTGTGTGGTACAAGTAGGGCAAAAATTATTGGCATCTTGTACACTTCCGGCTGAAAATGGAATGGATATAAAAACTAACACTGCCGACGTTCGTGAAGCAAGAAAAATGGTAGTTGAGTTATTATTATCTAATCATAAAAGAGAATGTACAACTTGTATAAGAAGTGAGAATTGTGATTTACAGAAAGTAGCAAAGGAATTGAATATTAGAGATATAAGATATAGTGGGGAGAAAAGCTGCGGAATTATGGATGATTCTTCAAGCTGCGTAGTGAGAGATCCTGAAAAGTGTATCCTTTGTGGAAGATGTATTGCAACCTGCGGAAACGTTCAAAGTGTCCATGCAATAAATTTTTCCGGCAGAGGATTTGATACTAAGGTTACAACTATATATGAGAGGCCATTAAAGGAATCAGTATGTATAAATTGCGGTCAGTGTATTATAGCATGCCCAGTAGGAGCATTACATGAAAAGGACAGTATAAAGCCTGTTTGGAAGGTTATAGAAAATGAAAATAAGTATGTGGTAGTTCAAACAGCACCAGCAGTAAGGGCAGCAATAGGTGAAGAATTTGGTATGCCAATTGGTAGCAGAGTTACAGGTAAAATGGTTTCAGCATTAAGAAAAATAGGGTTTGATAAAGTGTTTGATACTGACTTTGCGGCAGACCTTACTATTATGGAAGAGGGAACTGAGTTATTAAATAGATTAGGTAGTGGGGAAAACCTTCCACTAATGACATCTTGCTGCAGCGGATGGGTAAAATTCGTGGAGCACAATTTTCCTGATATGATTCCTAATTTATCCACTTGCAAATCACCTAGTGAAATGGAAGGGGCACTAATTAAGAGTTATTTTGCAAAAAAAATTGGTGTTGACGTTAAGAATATTGTAGTGGTTTCAATTATGCCTTGTGTTGGTAAAAAGTTTGAAGGCGAAAGAGAAGAACTATCTAATGAGGGTATGCAGGATGTAGATTATGTTTTAACTACTAGAGAACTTGCTCAAATGATAAAAGAGGCAGGTATAGATTTTGTTAATCTAAAGGATGAAAAGTTTGATGATCCTTTTGGAGAATCCACTGGAGCTTCAGTAATTTTTGGAGCAACTGGAGGAGTTACAGAGGCTGCTTTAAGAACTGTATTTGAACTAATAGCTGGAAAAGAACTAGAGAAAATAGAATATTCAGCAGCTCGAGGCCTTGAGGGTATAAAAGAAGTAAGTATAGAATTACCAGATGGAAGAAATATAACTGCAGCTGTGGCTCATGGATTGGGTAATGCTAGAAAATTATTAGATATGGTTATAAGTGGTGAAAAACATTATGATTTTATTGAAGCTATGGCATGCCCTGGTGGATGTGTAAATGGTGGAGGTCAACCAATAGTTAATGCAGAAATAAAAGAAAAAATTAATATTCGAGAGGAAAGAGCAAAAGCTTTGTATGATGAGGATAAAGATCTTCCTATTAGAAAATCACATAAGAATCCATATATAACTAAAATATATGAGGAGTTTTTAGGGACACCGAATGGTCATTTAAGTCACAAGTTATTGCATACTGAATATATGAAAAGAAATAAATTTTAAATATCTGTCTTACTTTTCTACCATTACCAAATTTATAAACTAGTTATTATATTCATAGCTTTAATTTTACTAATATATTTACTTATTTCCTTATACTTTTCTAAGTATTCCTTTTTTAATACAGTAATAAATGGAGTAGATGTGTCATTAAAAGCACATGAAGATATAGAGGATATAATTAGAAGTCATGTTAAAGATTATAAGTTACAGTTAGCTAATATAATAAGACAGTATTTATGGTTTTATAAAAATGGAAAGATTATAACACAAGGGTCTGTAGTAACAGGGAATCCCAATAGAGGACGTTCTACTGTCCTTGGAACTTATATGCTCAATTATAGAGTAGTCACGGAAAGTAATATGTAAAAATTGATTTTGTACAGAATCATTGTAGCACTATAAATTTTAGGTTCAGAGTGTAGCCATAAAACCAACGATTTTCATGGCTGTCCCAACCCCAATTAGCATTTATGTCAGAAAGTCTACGAGGGCATTTGCAATCGTAAATTCCATT
>JGI24143J45723_1001166_pt1 | contig 12856 bp, 16 predicted proteins | sample BarGraIncu00432A_FD_45723 | JGI IMG/M metagenome (IMG submission 45723)
ATCATGGATATTCAATCCATGGTCCTGCCTCTTGCTCTTCTGATTATGCCTATTGTAGGACGGATGGCAGTTGTCATTGGCATTACTCTTTATCCTTATGCCCGAGCAAATGGTTTAGGAAAGGTCTTTTATAAATGCTCCCATCACAAGACCTTATATATTGCAGGGCTTACTACATTACTATTGCTAGTGCCGCTGGGGAAAACCGCCATTGTAAGTGCGGTTGTTGGTATTGTTATGACTCTTATTTTTTGTCAGTATGTGAGTGAAAAACTTGGTGGCCTGACAGGGGATGTGTATGGAGCAATCATTGAGTTAACTGAGATTGTAGCTCTAATGGTATTTGTTTTTTAGTGTACCCTCTGCGTCTCTGCGGTAAATCGTTCTTGGCTTAGAACGGGACTGTTAACCGCAGAGGCGCAGAGGACGCAGAGAAGAATTTTTAAAGGACGCGCTAGCGCTTTTTTACAGTATTTCTTTATAGCTAGGAGTGGTTATTTTGACAAAAGTTATCTTTGTGAGACATGGCGAAACCACCTGGAACCATTCTGGAAGATATCAGGGACATAGTGATATTCCATTAAATGAAAAGGGTCTACAGCAAGCTGAGCTAGTAGCCCAGCGATTAGCAGGAAAAACCATTAGTGCCATCTATAGTAGTGATTTAAGGCGTGCACTGCAGACGGCAGAAGTCATTGCCACCCAGCATTCTTTATTTCCTATGGTATTACCGGAATTCCGGGAAGTGAATTTTGGATTGTGGGAAGGCCTAACCTACGAAAAAATTATGGCAGTCTGGCCTGAAGTACTATCTGAAATTTATTCTAAGCCAGGCTCAACTATCATACCAGAAGGGGAAAGCTTCTATGATGTACAGAGGCGTACAATGATAGGGCTTGAGAAATGTATTGCTAATCATCATGATGAAACCATTGTTATTGTCTCTCATGGTGGGACGATGCGGGTACTACTGTGCGATGCATTAGGCCTTGCCATTGAAAATATGTGGTCTTTCCGGCAAGATAGTACCGCAATTAATATTGTTGAATATTTGGATACAACCAAGGTTGTATCCTTAGTCAATGATACTTGTCATTTAAAAGAGATGTAAGGTATAGTAGAGGATAATGGATGCATAAATTGAATAAAATTAATTGGCCGGTTACGGTGATTGGAGCCACTGTAACCGCTTTTTCTACGACTAATCTGCTTTGTAGTTATTGGTATCTTGCATTGCGATTATCTGATGAAATGTATGAATAGTTCTTAATTTATAGTGGACTCTAAGTAATATAATAATTATTAAAGTTAGAAAAAATAAAAAACTATTGACTTGGAGTGCACTCCAAGTGATAGAATTTAGATAGTAGGAAGAAAGAAATGATAGACGAGTAAAAAACATTAGGTAAAGGGAGGCCGTTATGATGAAATACAAAAAAATAGGAAGAACAGATATTGAAGTATCAACAGTTGGATTAGGTTGTATGGGAATGAGCGCTGCTTATGGGCAGGCAGATGATAAAGAAAGCATTGCTACGTTGCAATATGCATTAGATCTTGGTATAAATTTCTGGGATACTGCTGATATTTATGGAAACGGCGCAAATGAAGAACTGATTTCTAAAGTGCTGGTTTCAAACCGCAATAAGATTTTTATTGCAACAAAATTTGCTTTCCGTGTAAGAGATGGAAAAGGAGATGCCTTTGTTGGCGGTGAGACTTATGTTGACGCTTCCCCCAAGTGGATGAAGCAGGCAGTTGAGAACAGCCTCAGACGTTTGCATATTGATACCATTGATCTTTATTATGCACATCGTGTTGACCCGACTGTTCCTGTGGAAGAAACGGTCGGTGCCATGTCTGACCTGGTAAAGGAAGGAAAAGTGCGTTACTTAGGTTTAAGTGAGTGTACACCGGAGGATTTGAAAAAAGCCTATGCCGTTCACCCGATAACTGCAGTACAAAGTGAATACTCTTTGCTTACCCGTGATGTGGAAAAAGAGGTTCTTCCATTAACAAAAGAGTTAGGTATAACCTTCGTTCCCTTTGCGCCATTAAGTCGTGGATTGATTACAAACAAACTCAACATAAGTACACTTGAATCAAACGATTTCCGCAAAAATCTGCCACGCTATAATGGAGAATATTTAGATAATAATCAGAAATTAGCCTCTGGATTTGCCGAAGTTGCCACAGGGAAAGATTGCACACCTGCACAGCTTGCTATAGCATGGGTAATGGCACAAAGTGATAACATCATTCCTATACCTGGGACAAAACGCAGAAAATATCTGCAAGAAAATGCAGGGGCGGCAGATGTAACTCTGAATGCTAAGGAACTGGAAGAGATAGAAAATTTATTAAAAGAATATCCAAATATCGGACCGCGCTACAGTGCCCGTGAGAACAAATTTGTAAAAAAATAAAATCAGATAATTTATAATAAGTGAATAGAGGTTTCAACTTATAGGTAGCGAGCCAAGTACTTGAAATCAGGTAAGTGGTTTGCTAATTTTGTAAAAAAGAACAGGAGGAAATAAGAGATGGACAAGAAAAAATTAGGATTTGGATTCATGCGATTACCGGTAACGAGTCAAGATGATCCGACAAGTATTGATATGGATATGTTAAATCAAATGGTGGATACTTATTTAGCAAGAGGCTTTACCTATTTTGATACAGCTTATATGTATCATATGAATCAGAGTGAGATCGCTCTGAGAGAGGCTTTGGTAAAACGTCATAAAAGAGACAGCTTCACTGTAACTACAAAATTACCAACCATGCTGTTAAAAACCAAGGAAGACCAGGAAAGGATTTTTAATGAACAGTTAGAAAAATGTGGTGTGGATTATTTCGATTATTATCTTCTTCACAACCTTGGTATATCGAATTATGAGACAGCCCGAAGATTAGATAGTTTTGCATTTGTTCAAGAAAAGAAAAAAGCAGGAAAAATTAGGCAGGCTGGATTTTCTTATCATGATAATGCGGACTTATTAGAGGAAATCCTGACAGCTCATCCGGAAGTGGATTTTGTTCAGTTACAGATTAATTATCTGGATTGGGACAATGAAAGCATTCAGTCCAGGAAATGTTACGAAGTAGCAAGAAAACATAATAAATCGATTATTGTTATGGAACCTGTCAAAGGTGGTACCCTTGCGAAGGTGCCTGAAAAAGTAGAGAAATTATTTAAAGAATATCATCCTGATATGTCTATATCCTCATGGGCTATTCGTTATGCGGCAAGCCTTGAAGGAGTTATGATGGTATTAAGTGGGATGTCTGACCTGGAGCAGTTACTAGATAATACAGGATATATGCAAGAGTTTAAGCCATTTGTTCAGGAAGAATATGAAATTGTAAAACAGGCTGTATCGATTATTAATGAAGCAATTGTCATTCCATGTACAGCCTGCCAGTACTGTGTAGAGGACTGTCCGAAAAACATAGCCATTCCCAAGTATTTTGCATTATATAATACGGAAAAGCAATCTTTAAAAACAGCCGTTTCTATACAAAAGGTATATTATGGTAATTGTGCAAAAACACATGGTAAAGCATCAGAATGTATCCAATGTAAACAGTGTGAAGGACATTGTCCCCAACATATTGAGATTACAAAATGGTTAAAGGATGTAGCGGATACCTTTGAAGCATAACTTCCGTTGACTTGTAGCTAATTCGAAGTGCTATAATATCAGATATTAGAGAGGTGAAACTCCATGGCGATTGCAGAAGTAAGTAGGAAATTTAATATTTCACAGGATACACTCCGCTATTATGAACGCATCGGACTGATTCCTCGTGTGAACCGCAATAAGAGCGGAATTAGGGATTATACAGAAGAAGACTGTAGGTGGGTCGAATTTATCAAATGTATGCGAAGTGCAGGTCTTCCCATTGAAGTATTGATTGAGTATGTTGCACTATTTCAACAAGGGCCTGAAACATCTGAGGCAAGAAAAGAGCTCCTAATTGAGCAGCGTAAGCTTCTCATAATAAGAATGGAAGATATGAAGAAAACGCTAGAACGCCTGGATGGTAAGATTGCACGATATGAACAGACCGTAGTTGGAGCAGAAAAAGCACTAAGAAGACCAGAGGACTAGTTTTTAAGACTCTCAGCAACTTTCAAAATGAAGGCTACTGGGAGTTTTTTTCTGGTGGCGGTTTTGGTACAAAGAATGAGATCATGATATAAGGGATCGGGTCGCCAGGTAAAATCAAACAAGATAGGATTTTTATCACTAACTATTTCAATATATTGCCCAGTCATGAGTCCTATGCAGGAGATGGGATTTTGTTATAGAAATTGTGTGACAACTGAATAAATTGCCACCAAACAGGTGCCTCTCGCCAGAGAGGAGAATAGGGAAGATCGAGAAGGATGTTAACATCCTGAAACGACGCGGTCGCGCCACTGTAATTGGGGAGATGCTTTTTCATATGCCACCGGGAAACCGGGAAGGCGATGAAGTGTTCATGATCCGTAAGCCAGGAGACCTGCCTGTTATGGCTGTCATTTATCTCCGCGTAAGGGGTAATGCCAGAAGGAAGGTTTTTTTATATAAAAATAACCTGGCCTTTTGGGCTGGGTTATTTTTATTTTCTAATATAGTAAATCAAAAAATAAGGAGATGTAGATGATGGATTTTGAAAAAAGTGTTAATGATCTTATTGAAGGGGCAGCGAAACCCATTGATAGCTTAGGATTATTAGAAAAACATTTGAAAAAGGTATTATTATCCTGGGGAACAATCTCGGAAGAACTTAGGCCGTATCATTTAATATACGCCGCTGATAATGGAGTTATTGAGGAGGGTGTCGTCAATTTCCCTGCTGAGATTACCTATTTACAAGCCAAAAATATGGTGGATGGTCGGGCGACAATCAGTTGTTTTTGTAGGTATAATAATATTCCCTACGGTGTTGTAGATATAGGTGTTAACGATACTCGAAAGTCAGGTATTGATCATAAGGTAGCATTTGGTACGAAAAATTTTATCCGTGAAGAGGCTATGAGCCAACAGGAATTTCAGCAAGCTTGGAAAATTGGCAAGGATATGGTTCATAATTTAGTCGTTAATGATGGTTATAATATGCTATCTTTTGGCGAAATGGGCATTGGTAATACGACGACTTCATCGGCAGTGCTCCATGCTTTAACAGGCATGCTACCAGAGTTCGTCGTGGGCTATGGTGCTAGTGGTAACGATAATGAATTGCTGAAACGAAAAAGAGCTGTCGTTGCCAAAGGTGTAGCACGTCATAAAGAAAAAATGCTTGACGTTAAGGATATTTTACGATGTGTAGGAGGATTTGATATTGTTGCCATCTGTTCGGGAATGCTTGAATGTGCAAATTTGCGGATTCCTTTTGTCATTGATGGATTTATTACAGCAGTCGCTTATGCTTGTGCAGCACGTATTAATGGTAACATTGAGAAACAGGCGATTCCTTCTCATATGTCAAGAGAACCAGGCATGGCCTATTCGTTGATGCTTGGGAATATTTTAGCTGACGATGTTCTTATTCGTGGCAACATGGCCCTTGGTGAAGGAACAGGTGCTGTTCTCATGGTTTCTATTTTAAAAACGATGTTGTATACCATGCAGAATATGGCAAGACTTTCTGATTTTGTCCTGAGTGAAGTGAAACTAACCAAGGATGTTGCTATGTAATTAATGGAATAATTTGCTATGAAATAGCCAATTATTGCTACTGGCAGGAAATAGTCTGTTAATTAGCTAATACTCCTCATATAAGATAGCAAAAAAGTGATACATTAACTATTTTAATGAGGAGGTATTCTAGTGCAAACAGTTTGCCAATTATCCTTAGATCAAATTGTTAATATCGATATTCTCCAGGAAATCCAAGATAAATTCTCAGAGGCTACTGGACTTGGTTCTGTTATTGTGGACGTCGCAGGCAATCCTGTTACAAGACCAAGTAATTTTACGAATTTTTGCAATTATGTTCGTTCTTTTCCTCAGGGGTTCGCTGGCTGCATTGGGTGTGATGACCGTGGTGGTCGGATGACCCGTGAACTAAAGCCCACGGTATATCGTTGTCATAGCGGTCTTACTGATCTGGCAGCACCTATCATTGTGCAAAACCAATACATTGGTGCCTTTCTTGCTGGACAAGTGATCTTAGGTGAAGAAAATTATGATGCAAAAGGGGACATGTTTAGGCGTTTGGATAAGTATGATATGGATAAAGATAAATTATCAGAGCTGTTTGATATGATAGAAATTGTACCAGAAAAAAGAATTAAAGCGGCGGCCGATCTTATTTATATTATGTCAAATTATATAGTAGAAATTGGTGCTGCAAATCTTGCACAAAAAAGCCTTGTCTATGAACTAAAAGCGAAGGCTGATTTAGAAGCAAATTTACGTGCCAGTGAATTAAAAGCCTTACAAGCACAGGTAAATCCTCATTTTCTCTTTAATACTTTAAATACAATTGCGCGGTTAGCTCTGTTAGAAGGAGCAAGCCGAACTCAGGAAGTCGTATTTGCTTTGTCAGATCTACTCCGTGACAATCTACGGGATATTGATGTACTAAGAACATTGGAAGCGGAAGTCAAATCCATTAAGGATTATTTAATGATACAAAAAATGCGTTTTGGCGATCGCATTCAATCTTATATCGATATCGATTCTCAAATTATGACTGCATTAATTCCAGCCCTGACATTGCAGCCTCTCATTGAGAATGCAATTATACATGGCCTTGAAAAAAAAATTGAAGGTGGAACAATTCACGTACGTGGGTTTTATGAGGGTGATACCATCATGATTACTGTGATTGATACGGGAGTTGGAGTATCTATGGAGCGAATTCGTAGTATTTTTCGTGCTGAAAAGCAATTAAAGACGAATGGCGAAACAACAGGTCTGGGAATTATCAATGTCCATAAACGAATACAGCACTATTATGGTAGTGAATATGGTCTCAAAATAGAGAGTGAATTAGGTCGTGGTACGAGCACTTATATTCATTTTCCATGCTGTCGGGCCTAAAATGTCCCAAGAGGAGATTTCATGTATAAACTATTGATTGCAGATGATGAACAATTAGAACGACAAGCCTTGAGGTTTATTATAGAAAAGAATTTACCTGATATTGAGGTGATTGGCGAGACTGGTGATGGCGTGAGTGCTATTCATATTTCGGAAAGTGAGAAGCCTGATATCGTACTTATGGATATTCGTATGCCAGGCATCAATGGACTGGAAGCGGCCAAGAGTATACGGAAATTACTTCCCAGTACAGTGATTATTATGCTGACTGCCATGGAGGAATTTTGTTATGCGAAAGAGGCACTTACTTTGGGCGCTACAGAATATTTATTAAAACCTGTACGTCCTGATCATTTAGTCCTCGTGTTAAAGAAAATCGCAGTAAAAATATGCGAAATCAAAGCCAAAGAGCAGGAAGAACTTCGCTTACGCAAAAGCGTAGAAGACGCCATTCCTTTCATTCAAATGTCCTTTGTATATGATTTAATTTCAGGTAACATTACCGATATTGTGCAATTTCGAGAACGATCTAAATTTTTGGGCATGAAAATTGATTTAGGAGTGGCGTTAGTTCTCGATATTGAAAAATTTAAACAGATTACTGACAGTTATACTGAACTTCAAAAGCAAATTTTAAAGCAAAATATTTATCAATTAGTATGCAGTATCGTTGGTGAGCGGGGGCTTGTAAGTCCTTTTAGTAGCGATAATTTAGTTGTCTTATTGGGTTTTAAAGACGTTCACACAGCTGAATTTATAAAAGAAGATGTTTATAAAACAGCAACAACAATACGAGAGCCTATTGTAAGACTTTTGGATATTAGCGTTCGAATTGGCATTGGCCGTTATTATAACAATCCACTAGAAGTGCATAAATCTTATCTGGAAGCAATGACAGCTAAACAACAGAGAGCTTTTAATGATGATAGCCAGATTATTCATGTGGAAGATATTCCTTATTTGAGTACGGGCCCTTTTAATTATCCTTTTCACTATGAACGGGCTGTGCAAGATAAAGTTCGCTGTGGCGAGCGGAAACCAGCCAAAAAAGCGTTACGTGAACTACTCAATGAAATATTTAAGAGTAAGGCCAGTATTGAGACAACTAAGGCTTGTGTCCTAGAACTGCTCATTGTATTATCAAGGTCTGCAGTTGAAGGTGGTGCCAATTTAGATCAGCTTACGTTACTTAATATGAAAGGGATTAATGGATTAAATGGTTGTCATTCCAAGGAACAAATCGAGGAATGGCTATTAGACTCTTTAGACTCGTTTATGGATAATATGCTCAAAAATAGAAGTAGTATTAACTTGCGAGTCATCAATAAGGCCTGTGATTATATAATAGAAAATAGCCATAGGAATATATCATTAGAAGAGGTAGCACAAACTGTTCATTTGAGCCATTTCTACTTCAGCAGACTCTTTAAGCAAGAAAATGGTTGTAACTTTGTAGATTTTATAACAAAAGTTAGACTGGATCGGGCAAAATTAATGCTGCAAGATCCTGAGTATACCGTAGTGCAAATCGCGACGGAGGTCGGATACCAAGATGCAAGTTACTTTTGCCGTGTATTTCGTCATGCAATGAAGATGACTCCTAAGCAGTATCGGAGTGAAATACGTAAAAATAAGAATGGAGTTGAAATGGTGTAAACCCAGGGACAATTCTAAAAAATGATATACTGTCACATTTCAAAAAAAAGGATGAAACTAAGAAAATACTATGTGTCTTTTTGAATCCCCCTCTGGGGTTGAAAATCGCATACTTTCTGATTCCGTAAAAAGGGCTGTAAAATACAGTCCTTTTTTTGATTGTCAAAAAAATCTGAGAATAAAACAAAATAATCTTATAATGAAATAAGCTTAAAAAAATTGCTTAGATTATGTACATAATCTAAGCAAGGATATCCAGTGTATAGACAAGATATACAGCAGGTAAACAGGGGGGGAAAGCTAATATTTATAAGTGTAAAATTCATGTGAGCATTGGGAGGGAATGGTATGGCAGCAGAAAAGCCGAGGGTTGTACAAGAATATGTACCAGGTAAACAGGTGACATTAGCCCACCTCATCGCTAACCCCAAGAAAGAGTTGTGTGAAAAACTTGGTCTAGTGGATAGCTCGGCTATTGGCATTTTAACCATTACTCCTTCTGAAGCGGCCATTGTTGCCGCTGATGTAGCGACAAAAGCAGCGGCTGTCCAAATTGGATTTATGGATCGCTTTACAGGCTCACTGGTACTCGTTGGTACAGTATCGAATGTAGAAGCAGCTTTACAGCAAGTCACTAATTTTTTAGCAGAGAAATTAGGATTTACTGTTTGCCAGCTGACCAAGTCTTAATATGGAGAAAGTGATGCTTGTCGGTCCTGTAGGCGCAGGGAAAACATCTTTAATTCATGCCCTGCACAAGGATCCTAAACAAGCCCAGAAAACCCAAAGCATTATTTTTAGCGATGGTGCCATTGATACGCCAGGTGAATATGCGCAAATTCCCCGTTTCTATTCTGCTCTAATGGTTACAGCGATGGAAGCATCTGTTGTGGTGATTGTACAGGATGCAACAGATTTAAAAGTTAATCTTCCACCTGGTTTTGCTATGATGTTTTCTCGGCCAGTGATCGGAGTGGTGACCAAGATAGATGTACCTGGAATCGACAGGGTAAAACTCAAGTCTCGCTTATTACAAATAGGCGTCAAAGAACCCATATTTTTTATCTCAGCCCATACTGGGGAGGGACTTGATGAATTAGCTGAATATTTTGCGGAAAGGAGGTGTAAATGATGAGCGAAGCCTTAGGTATGGTTGAAACAAAAGGATTAATTGGTGCAATTGAAGCTGCTGATGCCATGGTTAAAGCAGCCAATGTAATACTCGTAGGTTATGAAAAAATTGGTTCAGGACTCGTGACTGTCATGGTGCGGGGAGATGTTGGTGCGATTAAAGCAGCAACGGAAGCCGGTGCTGCGGCAGCAAGAAAAGTTGGTGAAGTTATGTCCATTCATGTTATTCCTCGCCCACATACAGATGTGGAAAAAATCCTGCCTAAAATATAGTAGGTATTAAAGTGGAGGTGGAAATGTTATGCAAGAAGAGTTAATGAGCAAAGTTATGGAAGAAATTAAAAAACGAATGGAAAGTCAAGCAACTGCAGCCACTGTGACAGCTCCTGCTGAAGAAAAAGCACAATGCCCTGTAAACCCAGGAATTACTGAATTTGTGGGCACAGCAATTGGTGATACCATTGGTCTTGTCATTGCCAATGTTGATCCCATGTTACACGAAAGAATGAAGATTGATCCGAAATATCGCTCTATTGGTATCCTTGGTGCTCGTACTGGAGCAGGCCCTCATATTATGGCTGCTGATGAGGCTGTTAAAGCGACAAATACAGAAATTATATCCATTGAATTAGCAAGAGATACCAAAGGTGGAGCAGGACATGGTTGTTTGATTTTATTTGGTGCTGAAGAGGTATCAGATGCTCGCCGTGCTGTTGAAGTGGCGTTAAAAGAACTTGATCGCACTTTTGGTGATGTATATGGCAATGATGCTGGACATGTTGAGCTTCAATATACTGCTCGCGCTAGCTTGGCTGCTAATAAGGCTTTTGGTGCACCAGTGGGAAAGGCTTTTGGCTTAATGGTTGGCGCTCCAGCAGCCATCGGTGTACTCATGTCCGATGTAGCCGTTAAAACCGCCAATGTAGAAATTTGTGGTTATGCAAGTCCAGGAGGTGGAACGAGCTTCTCCAATGAGGTTATTTTGATGGTCACTGGAGATTCTGGTGCTGTGCGTCAAGCTGTTATTGCCGCTAGAGAAATGGGCGTAAAATTGCTAGAAGCCATGGGCGGGCCAGCTCCTTCATCAACAAAGTCAACTATTTAAGTGCAAAGGGGGGGATTCAACAATGAAAAGATCAAAACGCTTTGAAGCATTAGATGCTAGGCCTGTCAATCAGGATGGTTTTGTGGAAGAATGGCCAGAAGTTGGCCTGATTGCCATGGGAAGCCCTAATGATCCCATACCAAGTATAAAAATTGAGAATGGTAAAATTGTCGAAATGGATGGGGTAGCCCGTAGTAAGTTTGATTTTATTGAACAGTTTATCGCGGATTATGCAATTGACGTGAAAGTGGCTGAAAAGGCCATGGCTATGGATGCGGCTGCCATTGCTAAGATGCTGGTAGATGTGAATGTATCCAGACAAGAAATCATCGACCTGGTTCGTGGTCTAACAGCGGCTAAATTAGTGGCTGTTTTCAATACAATGAATGTGGTGGAAATGATGATGGCCATGCAAAAAATGCGGGCCCGGAAGATCCCTTCCAATCAGTGCCATATTACCAATGTAAAAGATAATCCTGTACTTATTGCTGCTGATGGCGCAGAAGCAGCAGCCCGTGGTTTTGATGAAATGGAAACGACTGTTGCTGTGGTGCGGTACGCTCCATTTAATGCATTGGCCCTCCTCATTGGTGCTCAGACTGGTCGTGGCGGCACATTGATCCAATGTGCATTAGAAGAAGCAACTGAACTTGAACTGGGTATGCGAGGTATTACGGCTTATGCAGAAACAATTTCAGTGTATGGTACAGAAAATGTATTTATTGATGGTGATGACACACCTTGGTCCAAAGCATTTCTTGCTTCCGCATATGCTTCCCGTGGTCTAAAAATGAGATTTACATCGGGGACTGGTTCAGAAGTACAGATGGGGTATGCTGAAGGAAAATCAATGTTGTATTTAGAAATCCGTTGCATCATGGTCACCCGTGGCGCTGGCGCTCAGGGCTTACAGAATGGCTCCGTAAGTTGCATTGGTGTACCAGCAGCTGTTCCATCAGGAATTCGTGCTGTACTGGCTGAGAATCTCTGTACAACCATGCTTGATTTAGAAGTTGCCTCCAGTAATGACCAAACATTCACCCATTCTGACATTCGTCGTACTGCCCGGACGTTGATGCAAATGTTGCCTGGTACAGATTTCATTTGCTCAGGTTACGGCGGAATCCCAAATTATGACAATATGTTTGCTGGTTCTAACTGGGATGTTGATGATTATGATGATTGGAATATTATCCAGCGTGACTTGAAAGTTGATGGGGGGCTGCGTCCACTATCAGAAGAACAGGCCATTGCCGTTCGTAATAAAGCAGCCCGGGCTTTGCAAGCTGTATTTAAAGAACTTGGTTTTCCTGCGATCACAGATGCGGAAGTGGAAGCTGCCACCTATGCTCATGGTAGCCCGGATATGCCAGAACGTAATGTAGTTGAAGATTTGAAAGCGGCTCAAGAATTAATGAGTCGTGGTATTACAGGACTTGATGTTGTTAAGGCTTTGGCCAAAACCGGTTTTAATGATTTAGCAGATCATGTACTTAATCTTCTTAAACAACGTATTTCAGGAGATTATCTCCATACATCCGCTATTCTTGATAAGGACTTTAATGTGATCAGCGCGGTAAACAGTAAAAATGATTATAGTGGGCCAGGCACTGGTTATCTTATGAGTGATGAACGTTGGGATGAAATCAAAACCATTAGTCGGGCAATTAAACCATCTGATTTTGATGCTTGATTCGGGAAGAGAGGTGTATTGTAATGGAAATTAATGAGCAAATGATTCGTGAAATCGTTATGCAAGTTGTTAAGGGAATGGAACCATCATCAAAACCAGGGACTAAAATAGCGAGTATCGCTACAGGACGTCCTATGACTTTAGTAGAAAAAGGTGAAGCCAGCGTGGGCACAAGGGCTGATGAAGTCATTATCGCCTTGGCTCCAGCTTTTGCAAAATATCAAAATAAAACCA
>JGI24143J45723_1001172_pt1 | contig 12820 bp, 9 predicted proteins | sample BarGraIncu00432A_FD_45723 | JGI IMG/M metagenome (IMG submission 45723)
CTTTTTATTTCTGAGCGTTGTAAATTGTATGCTTTTAATTGAATTTCATAATTTTTTTTCTTTAAGTCAATAAAATTTGTATAGTTTCCATTATAAGAATCTACATGTCCATTGATAAGTTCAAATGTTTTATTTGTAATAGCATCTAAGAAGAATCTATCATGTGATATAATAAACATAGTTCCTTTATAAGATTTTAGATAATCTTCTAACCATTCTATTGCATCTAAGTCTAAGTGGTTAGTAGGTTCATCGAGTAATAGTATATCAGGACCTTTAAGTAATAGCTTGCAAAGAGCAACTCTAGTTTTTTGGCCCCCACTTAATATGTTTATTGGTTTATTATAATCTTCTTCCATAAAGCCAAGGCCCTTAAGGATTCTGCTGATTTCAGCTTTATATGTGTAGCCACCGCGATTATTATAAAGTTCAGAGCTTAATGTATATTCTTTTATTATTCTATTATGATATTCTTCTTTTGAAGCATCATAAGGCTCACTCATTTTTGATTCTAAATCTTTAAGGCTCTTTTCTAGACTTATTAGATTATCGAATACTATAAGTGTTTCTTCGTATATAGTATTATTAGAATCTAATGAAAGGTCTTGAGATAAATAACCAATTTTTTTATTTTTATCTATAAAAAGTTCACCATTATCATGATCCAACTGTGAGGTGAGTATTTTAAACAGTGTGGATTTACCGGCTCCATTAGCACCAATAAAACCGATTTTTTCGCCCTCGTTTATACTTAAAGTTATTTTATTTAAAATAACATCTATGCCATAGCTTTTGTGAATATCCTTGCAACTTAGAACTATCATTGTTTTCACCTTCCCAATCGTCTAGTACTAAAATTATAAAGTAGCATTAAAATTATAAAATNGTTTTTAAATAATATAATTCGATTTTAATTATTATATTTTATCTAGCCTAAATATAATAAATAATGAAACTTTGTTGTTTATAAATATTAATTAATATCTTTAATAATCGATAGTACTAAGTATTATTGTACTATTTATCTTTAAATTATTGTAGTAAAAAATAAATATATATAGAAAATTAAATATTTTGANATTATAATATGGAAAAAAATAGTGAAAANATAATAAGAATTGTTAAATTTTTATTAAAATTAGTGTTAATATATAATAGTGTGGTAAAATAGTGAATATGAAATTTATGATGGGTGAAAAGGAGTGTAAGTTATGGAAATGAAAAAAAACATATCAATGGCAGTTATTAGAAGACTACCTAAATACCATAGATATTTAAGAGAGCTTTTAAGAAGTGATGTAGATAGAATATCATCAAAAGAATTAGGGGAAAAAATTGGTTTTACGGCGTCTCAAATTAGACAGGACTTGAATTGTTTCGGAGATTTTGGACAACAGGGATATGGTTATAATGTTAAGGAGTTATTAAACGAAATTAGTACAATATTAGGTTTGGCTAAAGAATATAATATGATAATAATTGGTGCGGGTAATATTGGGCAAGCAATTTCTAATTATACTAATTTTGAAAGATTAGCTTTTAACTTGGTGGGAATTTTTGATGTTAATCCAAAACTCATAGGGCTTAAAATAAGAGATGTTGAAGTAATAGACATAGATGAGTTAGTGGATTTTCTTAAAGCAACACCAGTAAATATTGGGGTTATTTGCGTGTCAGGAAATAGCGCACAAATAGTTTGTGACATGATGGTACAAAATGGGGTTAAAGGTATTTGGAACTTTGCACCAGTGGATTTAGATGTACCGCAAGATATAATTGTTGAAAATGTTCATTTAAGTGAAAGTTTGTTAACACTTAGTTGTTTAATGAATGAAACTTATAGTTAAAATATTAACAAAGTAAACAGTTAAATAATTAAAATATTAACAAATTTAACTAAATTAACAAAATCGGATACAATGTATTAAAAAAAATTTGCTATTGAAATAAGTAACTAGAAGATATATAATGTGATTGAGGCTAAAAGCTTCAAATTACATTTAGTTTGNTTGTTATATTATTAACAAGCATTTAATGAATGGATTAATTCGTAAGGAGTTGATTAATGTGGAATACAAAAATATTGTGCTTCAAAAGGAAGAGAAAGTTGCAATACTTACAATTAGTAGACCAAAAGCTCTAAATGCATTAAACTCAGAAACATTAAAAGAGTTAGATTTGGCAATAGACGAGATTGCTAATGACGACGGAATCTATGCAGTAATCATAACAGGTGATGGAAAGGCTTTCGTTGCAGGAGCTGATATCTCTGAAATGAAAGATCTTGACGTAATTGGTGGTAGAAAATTTGCTAATTTAGGCAATAAAGTTTTTAGAAAATTAGAAACTTTGGAAAAACCNGTTATAGCCGCAGTAAACGGTTTTGCGCTCGGTGGAGGATGTGAGCTTTCTATGGCTTGTGATATTAGAATAGCTTCCTCAAAAGCAAAATTTGGGCAACCTGAGGTAAGTCTTGGAATAACTCCTGGTTTTGGAGGAACACAAAGACTTTCAAGGCTTGTAGGACTTGGAATGGCTAAAGAACTAATATACACAGCAAAGATTATTAAAGCTGACGAGGCACTTAGAATTGGCCTTGTAAATAAAGTGGTTGAGCCAGAAGAATTATTAACAGAAGTTAAAGCACTTGCAAATACAATTGCAGGACAAGCTCCTATTGCTGTAAGTCTTTGCAAAGCAGCAATTAACAAGGGCATACAACTCGATATAGACTCTGCAATTTCATATGAAGCAGAGATATTCGGAGAATGTTTTTCTACACAGGACCAAACAAGTGGAATGACAGCATTTCTTGAAAAAACAGAAAGATCCTTTAAAAATAAATAAATTAGTATATAAAAAGATGGTAGATAAAACTTAATAAGCATTATCTACCTAGAAGAATAGCGAGGAGGGAAATTCATGAATTTCGGATTGACAAAGGAACAAGAACTTGTAAAACAGATGGTAAGTGAATTTACAATAAATGAAGTTGAACCAATAGCTGCGGATATAGATGCAACAGAAAGATTTCCGTCAGAAACTGTAGAGAAAATGGCTAGATACCATATGATGGGTATTCCAATATCAACTAAATATGGTGGAGCAGGTGGAGATAATATATCATATGCTATCGCTGTTGAAGAATTATCAAAGGCATGTGCAACTACAGGAGTTATACTATCAGCTCATACATCATTATGTGCAGTACCAATAGATTCTTTTGGTACTGAAGAGCAAAAGATTAAATATTTAATTCCGCTTGCAAAAGGTGAAAAACTAGGAGCGTTCGGTTTAACTGAACCAAATGCAGGAACAGATGCATCTGAGCAACAAACTACAGCGCTTTTAGATGGTGATAATTATATATTAAATGGTTCAAAAATATTCATCACAAATGGTGGAGTAGCTGATACATTTGTAATTTTTGCTATGACAGATAAAAGCAAAGGAACAAAAGGAATTACTGCTTTCATAGTTGAGAAAACATTTGAAGGATTCTCAATTGGTAAAAAAGAAGATAAATTAGGAATAAGAGCATCTTCAACTACTGAGCTTGTATTTACTAACTGTATAGTTCCTAAAGAAAACATGCTTGGAAAAGAAGGAAGAGGATTCGGTATTGCAATGAAAACTCTTGATGGAGGAAGAATTGGAGTAGCAGCTCAGGCTATAGGAATCGCACAAGGAGCTTTAAGCGAAGCTACTAAATACATGAAAGAAAGAAAACAATTTGGGAAACCACTTGCAGCATTCCAAGGTTTACAATGGATGGTTGCAGAACTTGATGTTAAAATTGAAGCTGCTAGACTTTTAATATATAAAGCTGCATGGAATAAAGACAATGGCATTCCATATACAGTAGAAGCTGCAAGAGCAAAATTATTTGCATCAGAAGTAGCAATGGAAGTTACAACTAAAGCTGTTCAAATCTTCGGTGGATATGGATTTACAAAAGAATATCCAGTAGAAAGAATGATGAGAGATGCTAAGATAACAGAAATATATGAAGGAACTTCACAAGTTCAAAAAATGGTTATTGCTGGAAATTTATTAAAGTAGGAGGGATTAAGGCATGAATATAGTTGTATGTTTAAAACAAGTTCCAGATACAAATGAAGTTAAAATAGATCCAAAAACAGGAACACTTATAAGAGAAGGAGTTCCATCAATAATAAATCCAGACGATAAAAATGCTTTGGAAGAATCTTTAAGATTAAAAGATGCACATGGTGCGCACGTGACTGTAATTAGCATGGGACCTCCACAAGCAGAAAAAGCTTTAAGAGAAGCACTCGCAATGGGCGCTGATGAAGCAATATTAGTATCAGACAGAGCATTCGCTGGAGCAGATACATTAGCTACATCACACGCATTAGCAGCAACATTAAAGAAATTAGACTACGATGTAGTATTTGCTGGAAGACAAGCAATCGACGGAGATACAGCGCAAGTTGGACCTGAAATTGCAGAACACTTAAATCTTGCACAAATAACATATGTTGAAAAAGTTGATGTAATTAAAGGTGGATTAAAGGTTAGAAGAGCTTGGGAAGATGGATACGAAGACATAGAAGTTAAAACTCCTGTCCTTTTAACAGCTATAAAAGAGTTAAATGAGCCAAGATATATGAACATAAAAAATATTTTTGATATGTTCCAAAACAAAGAAGTAAAAGTTTGGAATGCAGACGATATAGGAGCAGATAAAGAAGTACTTGGTTTAAAAGGTTCACCAACAAAGGTTAAAAAGTCTATGACTAAAGAACCTAAAGGAAAAGGCGAACTAATACAATTACCAGCTGGAGAAGCTGCTTTATATGTAGTTTCAAAATTAAAAGAAAATCACTTTATCTAAGATGTAGGAGGGAGTAATCAATGAATATAGCAGATTATAAAGGCGTATGGGTCTTCGCTGAACAAAGAGACGGAGAACTTCAAAAAATTTCTTTCGAACTTTTAGGTAAGGGAAGAGAAATTGCAGATAAATTAGGAGAAAAATTAACAGCTGTATTACTTGGAGATAAAACAGATGCTATGGCAAAAGAATTAGTAGCATTTGGAGCTGACAAAGTAATAGTTGCTGAGAGCCCATTATTAAATCATTTTACAACTGATGCATATGCAAAAGTTATATGTGATTTAGTGAATGAAAGAAAACCAGAAATACTTTTTATTGGTGCAACTTATTTAGGAAGAGATTTAGGACCAAGAGTATCAGCAAGACTTTCAACAGGATTAACTGCTGATTGTACTTCATTAGATATTGATGAAGAAACTAAAAATTTGTTGATGACAAGACCAGCATTTGGAGGAAACCTAATGGCTACTATAGTTTGTGGAGATCATAGACCACAGATGGCAACTATTAGACCAGGAGTTTTCGAAAAATTAGCTAAAGATCAATCTAAAAAATCCGACATTGAAAAAGTTACTATAAACCTTAAAGAATCAGATATCAGAACTAAAACAGTAGATCTTGTAAAAGTTGCTTCAGTTTTAGCAGATATTGGTGAAGCTGATATAATCGTATCTGGTGGACGTGGAGTTGGAAGTAAAGAAAACTTTACATTGCTAGAAAAACTTGCAACTAATTTAAATGGAGTTGTAGGCGGATCAAGAGCAGCAGTTGAGAATGGTTGGGTAGATAAATCAGTTCAAGTAGGCCAAACAGGAAAAACTGTAAGACCAACAGTATATATAGCTTGTGGTATTTCAGGAGCTATTCAGCATTTAGCTGGTATGCAAGATTCTGATTTTATAATAGCTATAAATAAAGATGCAACAGCACCTATAATGAAGGTTGCTGATATTGCAATAGCTGGAGATTATAGTAAAGTGATTCCAGAAATGATAGCTCAAATCAATACTCTAAAAAACAAATAATTAATTTATAAAGTGTTTAAATTGAACTCACTTTAATGACTAAATTTAGTATTAAAGTGAGTTCAAAATATATTAACTAGTTTTGTATTCTAATAAAATATAATTAGAGGAGAGTGTAGTATGAAAAAGGTTTTTGTGCTTGGAGCCGGAACTATGGGAGCAGGTATTGCTCAAACATTTGCAGCTAAGGGATTTGAAGTTATATTAAGAGATATTAAAGATGAGTTTGTAGATAAAGGACTTGCTGGAATAAAAAAGAATATGGAAAGATTAGTCAGCAAAGAAAAAATCACAAATGAAGAAATGGAAGAAGTACTTTCAAGAATAACAGGAACTATTGATATGAATTTAGCAGCTGATTGTGATTTAGTGGTTGAAGCTGCTGTAGAAAATATGAAAATTAAAAAACAGATTTTTGCTGAGCTTGATGAATTATGTAAACCAGAAACTATCTTATCTTCAAATACATCTTCACTTTCTATAACTGAAGTAGGAGCTGCTACAAAGAGACCAGATAAGGTTATAGGAATGCATTTCTTTAATCCAGCTCCAATGATGAAGCTTGTAGAAATAATTAAAGGAATGGCTACATCTACTGAAACTTTCGATGCAGTAAAAGAAATGGCAATTGCTATCGGTAAGGATCCTGTAGAAGTTGCTGAAGGACCTGGTTTTGTTGTAAACAGGATATTAATACCAATGATTAACGAAGCTGTAGGAATCCTTGCAGACGGTATTGCATCTGCAGAAGATATTGATAAAGCAATGAAACTCGGTGCTAATCACCCAATGGGACCTTTAGCATTAGGTGATCTTATAGGCCTTGATGTATGCCTTGCTATCATGGATGTTTTATATTCAGAAACAGGAGACTCTAAGTACAGAGCTCATAGTCTTTTAAGAAAATATGTTAGAGGCGGATTTCTTGGTAGAAAAACTAAAAAAGGAATCTTTGATTATTCAAAATAATATATTATTTTAAAATAAATAATGAATTTGGGGAGTATTGTAACTTATAAGGGTTATGATGCTCCTTAAATTTTAATTACATATATTTATTATTTTGTATATATTAGGAGTTGGAAATAATGACATATAGTAAAGAAAATAGGGAAGATATTATTAAAAAATCACATGAACGTTCTCGAAAATACGGTATTCAAATAGAACAAGTAAGATCAAAGAAAATTTTAAGAGGGCAAGCAGCGGCTGATAACATGAAAAATAATGAGGAGTTAATAAGGATAGCGACTCCCTTTATGAAAATTGTTTACGACTTTTTAATAGATTCAGGATTTTTTATTATATTAACAGATAAGGAAGGGTGTATTCTTAATATAATTGGTGATAAAGGTATATTAGCGGCGGCAAAAGATATATATATGGTAATTGGGGCTTATATGGATGAGGAGAGTATAGGAACCAATGCTATGGGTATAGCTATAAGTGAAGATGTCCCTATTCAAATATCTGCTACGGAACATTTTGTTACGGCATATCATAAATGGACTTGCTCTGCAGCTACTATCCATGATGAAAATGGTTTAATAATTGGAACGTTAAATTTAACTGGAAATAGTAAGCTAGTACATCCTCATACTTTAGGTCTTGTTGTGGCTGCTGTAAAATCTATAGAAGGCAAGATTAATAGTGAAAAAATTAAGGTTGAGCTTGCAAAATCATATTTATATATGAGCGCAATCATGGATTCTATGGATTATGGTATTATAGCTGTAGATGTTTATGGGGTAATTAGAAATATCAATAAGACCTCATGTATGATGCTTAAAATAGCTAAAGAAGAGATAATAAATAAGTCTATAGAAGAAGAATTAAGCAATTGGCAAGATATATTTAATCAAGTTAAAAATCATAAGGAATATCACGACGAAGAGATAGTGCTAGTGCGCAGTGGAGAAGGGGAAAGATATACCTTAAGTGCTTATGCTATCAGGGAAAAAAATAATGATTTTTTAGGTATGGTTTTAACAATTAAAAGAATTCAAGAGGTATTAAATTTAGTTAATAAATATACAGGGCGAAGAGCAAGGTACGTATTTGAAGATATTATAGGACAAAGTAATTCAATAAAAAGGGTATTAAGTAATGCTAAAAATATTGCGTCGACTCCATCAACTATATTAATTGAAGGTGAAAACGGAACCGGTAAGGAAATATTGGCACAGGCTATTCACAATGCGAGTGATAGAAGAAATAATAACTTTGTGACAATAAATTGTGAAGCTATACCTAAAAGTTTAATAGAAAGCGAACTGTTTGGATATGAAGAAGGAACTTTTACTAAAACTAAAAGAGATGGAATGCCAGGTAAGTTTGAATTAGCAAGTGGAGGAACTTTATTCTTAGATGAAATTGGAGAAATGCCACTTGATATACAAGTGAACTTATTTAGAGTTTTGCAAGAGGGTTGTGTAAGTCGTGTAGGAAGTACTAGGTATATTCCAACAAATGTTAGGCTAATAGTAGCCACCGATAAAGATCTTAGGAAAGAAGTAGAAAAAGGAATTTTTAGACGAGACTTATATTCTAAACTTAGTGTTATTTCAATTTGGCTACCACCTTTAAGAGATAGGGAAGATGATATAATGCTTTTATTCAAACATTTTATAAGTGTAAAAGCAGAAAAACTTAGAAAACCAATTCCTTATATATCAAATGAAATATATAGTAATATTCTAAATTATAACTGGCCAGGAAATATTAGAGAAATTGAAAATTTTGCAGAAAATATTGTTAATTTGGAAGGGAATACTACCTTCGATATTGCTAATAAACAAGATATAGTGAAATCTAATACAGAAAGTGAAAATGAAATATCTGATGATGATATGTATATCTGTTCGCTGCAAGAGATTGAGGAAAAGGCAATAAGAGCTATTATTAAAAAATTTGATGGAAACATATCTAAGGTAGCAAAGGTGTTAGGGATAAGTAGAAATACACTATATGTAAAGATGAAGAAGTATGGAGTAGAATTTAAAAACGGCAAACATGAGCAAATTCAATAAAATAATAATTAACAAAGCGTAAAAAAGGAAAAAGTGTATAAAAACATAACAGTGTCACATAAGTTAACAATTAATTGTTAACTTATGTGACACTTTTTAATAATTTATTGAATAAAAGTTGAAATTCACTGAATTGTGTTGCAATAATATTGACTTTATAGTTTCAATGATATATTATTAACAAATAAACAGGAAATAAAAAAATAAAAAATAAAAATTTAACAAAGTGTTGATAGTATAAGAGTATAAAGATACAAAAATGCATACTACTATATTTATAAATGGAGGGATGTTCAATGAATAGGTTTACTTTGCCAAGAGATATTTATTATGGAGAAAATTCATTAGAAATGTTAAAAACTTTAAAAGGTAAAAAAGCAGTAATAGTTACAGGTGGAAGCTCTATGAAAAAATTCGGATTTTTAGATAAGGTTGAAGCTTATTTAAAAGAAGCTGGAATTGAAGTTAAGCATATTACTGGAGTGGAACCAGATCCATCAGTAGAAACAGTTATGAATGGTGCAGCGGTAATGAGAGAATTTGAGCCGGATTGGATAGTATCAATAGGGGGAGGTTCACCAATTGACGCTGCAAAGGCTATGTGGATTTTCTATGAATATCCAGAATTTACTTTTGCTCAAGCAGTTATACCATTTGGTATTCCTGATTTAAGACAAAAGGCGAAATTTATAGCGATTCCATCAACTAGTGGGACTGCAACAGAAGTTACAGCGTTTTCAGTAATTACTGATTATAAAGCAAAAATAAAATATCCTTTAGCAGATTTTAATTTAACACCAGATATAGCAATAGTTGATCCCGCACTAGCTCAAACAATGCCACCTAAATTAGTAGCTCATACAGGTATGGATGCATTAACACATGCAATTGAGGCTTATGTAGCAGGTCTTCACTCAAGTTTTTCTGATCCTCTAGCAATGCAAGCCATAACCATGATTAGAGAAAATTTATTAAAATCATATGAAGGAAATGAAGAAGCGCGAAATGAAATGCATATTGCTCAATGCCTTGCTGGAATGGCATTCTCAAATGCACTACTAGGAATATCTCATAGTATGGCACATAAAATAGGCCCTGTATTCCATATTCCACATGGATGTGCAAATGCTATATTCCTTCCATATGTTATAGATTTCAATAAAAAGATTTGTGGAAGTAGATATGCTACAATAGCAAGAACATTAAATTTATCTGGTAAATCGGAAGATGAATTAATTAATTCATTAACTGATATGATAAAAGATTTAAATAAAGCAATGAATATACCATCTACTTTAGATGAATATGGAATTACTAAAGAAGATTTTGATGCAAATGTGGACTTTATATCTGAAAACGCTATAAAAGATGCATGTACAGGATCTAATCCAAGAACAATAAATGTTGATGAAATGAAAAAAATATTTAATTGTACATTTAAAGGGGAAAAAGTTAATTTTTAATATATAGGTATTAATTAAATAATTAGAAAGAGAACAGGTAGTGAATAGCATCAGTGTTTTATGCTCTATACTACCTGTTTTTTAATATAAAAATTTTATTGTAATAGAAATTGATGTTAACATTATATTCAATTCGAATATTCTGAATTTTTGTGGTAAAATAAAGAAAACCATAGATGAACATAGGAGGTAAAAAAATGTATAAAATAGTCGAGAAAAAAGCATTAGCACCACAAATATTTCTAATGGATATAGAGGCGCCTAGAGTAGCTAAATCAGCAAAGCCAGGTCAATTTGTAATTATTAGAATGGATGAAAAAGGTGAAAGATTACCTTTAACAATTTCTGACTTTGATACTGAAAAAGGTACAGTTACTATAGTAGTTCAAACAATAGGTTGTTCAACAAAAGAAATGGAACATTACGAAATTGGTGATTCATTTTCAGATTTTGTAGGACCACTTGGACAAGCATCAGAATTAATGAGTGAGAATATTGAAGACTTAAAGAAGAAGAAAATTGTATTTGTAGCTGGAGGCCTTGGAACAGCTCCAGTTTATCCTCAAGTTAAATGGTTAAGTGAGCAAGGTGTAAAAGCAGATGTAATAATAGGCGCAAAGGGTAAAGATTATGTAATTATGGAAGATAAAATGAAGAAAGTAGCAAGTAATGTGTATGTTTGTACTGATGATGGTTCTTATGGATATAAAGGGCTTGTTACAAATAAATTAAAAGAATTAGTTCAAAATGAAAATAAGAAATATGATTTGGTTATTGCTATTGGACCAATGATAATGATGAAATTTGTTTGCAAATTAACTGAAGAGCTTGGAATATCAACTATTGTAAGTATGAATCCTATTATGGTTGATGGAACAGGAATGTGTGGAGGTTGCAGACTTACTGTTGATGGTGAGACTAAGTTTGCTTGCGTTGATGGACCAGAATTTGATGGACATAAGGTTGATTTCGCAGAAGCAATGAGAAGACAAACAATGTATAAAACGCAAGAAGGCGCTAAAACTGAAGGCATTAAACCTGGCTGCGGTTTAGAAGGGGGTACAAAATAATGAGTATGAAACAGAGAGTCCCAATAGCAGAACAAGACCCAAAAGTAAGAGCAACCAATTTTGAAGAAGTATGTCTAGGATATACAGAAGATGAAGCAGTTGAGGAAGCATCAAGATGTTTAAAATGTAAAAAACCAATGTGTGTTACTAAATGTCCAGTAGCAATAGATATTCCTGGATTTATTGCGCATGTTAAGAATAGAGAGTTTGTAGATGCAGTTAAGGTAATAGCAAAATACAGTGCATTACCAGCCGTTTGTGGAAGAGTTTGTCCACAAGAAACCCAATGTGAAAGCAAATGTATATTAGGAATAAAGGGAGATGCTATCGCAATTGGTAAACTTGAAAGATTTGTAGGCGACTATTCAAGAGTGCATAGTGTAGATATTTCAGAAACTAAACCTAAAAAAGGCATTAAGGTTGCAGTAATCGGAAGTGGTCCATCAGGACTTACTTGTGCAGGAGATTTAGCTAAAGAGGGATATGATGTAACTGTTTTTGAAGCACTTCATGAAGCGGGTGGAGTTTTAGTATACGGAATTCCACAATTTAGATTACCTAAGGAAACAGTTGTTAAACATGAAGTTGAAAATGTTAAGAGCTTAGGAGTTAAATTAGAAACTAATGTAATTGTAGGACGAACTGTAACAATAACTCAATTAATGGAAGATGAAGATTTTAAAGCTGTATTTATTGGTTCAGGTGCAGGACTTCCAATGTTTATGGGAATACCAGGCGAAAATTTGAATGGTGTATTCTCAGCTAATGAATTCCTAACTAGAAACAATTTAATGAAAGCATATAAAGAAGGATATCAAACACCTATAAGAGTCGGCACCAAGGTTGCAGTAGTAGGTGGAGGAAACGTTGCTATGGACTCTGTGCGTACAGCAGTGAGATTAGGAGCAGAAGGTCACATAGTATACAGAAGATCACTAGAAGAGCTTCCAGCAAGAGCTGAAGAAGTGCATCATGCAATAGAAGAAGGAGTTATAATGGATTTACTAGTAAATCCAGTAGAAATCCTTGGAGATGAAAAAGGGAACGTTATAGGAATGAAGTGTATAAGAATGGAACTAGGAGCGCCTGATGCTTCAGGTAGATGTAGACCTATAGAAATTAAAGAATCGGAATTCACAATGGATGTAGACACGGTTATAATGTCTCTAGGGACATCACCAAACCCATTAATCCCTCTAACAACAAAAGGTTTAGATATTAATAAGCGCAAGTGTATAATTGCAGAAGATGCAACTGGTTTAACATCTATCGATAAAGTATATGCCGGTGGAGATGCAGTTTCAGGAGCAGCTACAGTTATATTAGCAATGGAAGCAGGAAAGAAAGCTGCTAAAGCTATAAATGAAATGTT
>JGI24143J45723_1001173_pt1 | contig 12810 bp, 9 predicted proteins | sample BarGraIncu00432A_FD_45723 | JGI IMG/M metagenome (IMG submission 45723)
GGCGCAGTCCGCGAGCCACGTCAACGGGCGTGACGTCTTGGAGTTTCGCTAGTCGCTTAATCAGCTCGGCATTATCGGCAATCAGGCTATCGTTACTGTACAGCAGGCTGTAGCGGTGATTGCCAGGTAGTTCGGCGGTGACGAACCTGGTTTCGACAACGAGTTTTTGGAGCTGGTCGAATTCAGCGGCGGCAATCTCATCAAAACTCTGAGCTTCGGGCCACTTAGTGGTCATCAACAGGTCGTTGTGCCATGTCAGGGTCTGCCAGATAGTTTCGGTGACAAATGGCGCGAACGGATGTGCGAGTTTGAGGCTGGTATCGAGCACCCAGGCCAACAGGTCGAGGTTATCTTGTTGCTTGCTGGCTTCCACGTACCAGTCGGCGACGCTGTCCCAGATGGCGTGGTACATACTGTCACTGGCTTCGGCAAAGCGATACTCTTCAAGTTGACGGGCAATGTCGACACTGGCGGTGTTGAGTTCGCGGATAATCCAGTGGTCGGCCAAGCTTTTGGCCTCTGGTATAAGTGGTTGATGACTATCACCTACCTTGTCCTCGATAAAACGGGCGATGTTCCAGAGCTTGTTGGCAAAATTACGTCCCGCGACGACCTTGCCGACGCTAAAGGCTTGGCTTTGATTGGCGCTTCGACTGGCGATAATACCAAGCCGCAAAGCGTCAGAGCCGAACTCAGCCAGGGTTATCATGGGGTTAATGACATTCCCCTTTGACTTGCTCATTTTCGCACCCTTTTCGTCAAGCACCATGCCGTGTAAATAGACGTGGCGGAAAGGAACCTGATCTGTGGCGTAAAGGCCGAGCATAATCATGCGTCCTATCCAGGCGAATAGAATGTCGCCTCCGGTTTCAAGGACACTAGTCGGATAGAATCGGGCGAGGTCACCGTGCGTCAAGAAGTCGGTGCTAATAAACGGCAATTGACCACTACTGAACCAGGTGTCAAATGTATCTTCTTCTCGGCGATATGTTGTGCCATTAACAACAATAGCTTTTTCGTCAACTCGTTCGTCAAAAATCCAATCGTCGGGGTCGTTAACGTTTTGAAAGGCAGGAATAGGAATACCCCATGGAATTTGACGACTCAGGTTCCAGTCCTTTACCTTTTTGAGGTATTGAATCAAGACATCCTTACGGCTGGCTGGGGTAAAGGTAATCTCGTCTGCCTCAAGAGCGGCAATTGCGCGCTCAGCAAGAGGTTGAATCTTGATAAACCACTGGTCTTTGATAAGTGGCTGGATAGGTAATCCGCTCTTGTAGTCGTAGCCAACGGTATGTTCGATAGTCGTTTTGCCACGAATAAGTTCTTGGGCTTCAAGGGCAGCAATCGTTCGTTTGCGCGCGTCTTCAGCGGTGAGTCCGAGGAACTGGACGGGTGTATTAATCATCGTGCCGTCAAAGTCTATGACCTGGATGCGCTCCAAGTCGTGTCGCTGCCCTACTTCGAAGTCATTAGGGTCGTGAGCCGGCGTAATTTTGACGACACCGGTGCCAAACTTTGGGTCAACATACTCGTCGGCGATAATAGGAATCTCGCGATTCGTCAGCGGCAACATGACGCGGGTGCCAATCAGGTGCTTGTAGCGCTCGTCGTCAGGATGGACGGCCACGGCGGTATCACCGAACATGGTTTCCGGTCGGGTGGTTGCAACGACGACCTCCCCTATCTTATCGAGCGTTGGGTAGGCAATCAGCCACAGTGTCCCCTTCTCTACTTTGTGATCGACTTCGATGTCAGAGTAGCTAGTTTGGTACTTGGTGCTGTAGTTAACGATGCGCTCACCTCTGTAAATAAGGCCTTCATCCCATAGTTTCTTGAACGTCGCATTGACGGTGGTGATAACTTTTTCGTCAAGTGTGAAGACCAGGTCTTTCCAGCTGGCACTGACGCCGAGGGCGCGGAGTTGAAGCTCCATGTTACCGCGTTGTTGCTCGACAAAGTTCCAGACTTGGCTGTAAAGCTGCTCGCGCGAGAAATCAAAGCGACTTCTCCCCTCTTTGGCCAACTCTTTCTCGTAGACAACCCAGGTTTCAAAGCCGGCATGGTCGGCACCAGGGATATAGGCGACGTCTTTACCTTGCATACGGTGATAGCGGGCCAGGATGTCTTGTAGCGCAACGGTTAAAGCGTGGCCAATATGGAGGTTGCCGTTGGCGTTGGGTGGCGGCATGATGATGCTGTAGGGTTCGCCGACTCCACTAGGGTTAAAAGCGCCACTTTTTTCCCACATGGCATAAATATTTGGCTCATATTGGTTTGGGTCGTAGGCTTTGGCTAATCTCATCAGGTATCAATTCTCGTATTAGTTTTGACGTTCACGTGAAAATTGCATCAGGAGTAACAGAGTTTTCGTATGAAAACACGTATGGCTCCCCTGTTCCACGTGTTTGTTTTCACCTCCTATTATACCACACGTTAAACGATGTATAATAGGGGTATGATTGAGCTACAACGGTGCAATGATCAAGAGCAATGGGATGACTACGCGCTAGAAAATGGCGCCCATCCGTTACAACTGTGGGGCTGGGGACAGCTCAAGGGGGCCCATGGCTGGAGTGTTGATCGTTTCTTGGCGTACGACCATGACGAGAGGGTAGTGGGGGGCGCGCAAGTCTTGACCCGCAAGTTGCCAATGCCTCTGCGCGCTTTTTCGTATATTCCTCGTGGCCCGCTGGGCGAAGAGGGGAGTCGGGATGAACTGTTGAACGCTTTGGCCGAGAACGTCAAGCGCGAATACCACGCAGTCGTGCTGTCGGTTGAGCCAGATGCGACTGAATTTGTCATTCCAGAAGGGTGGATTAAGTCGAAAAACAGAGTATTGCCCGCTCGGACGATTATTCTGGACCTGCAGAAGTCCGAAAGCGACCTGCTAACTGACATGGTTAAAAAAACGCGCCAGTATATCCGCAAATCAGCCGCCGAAGCGATACACATCAAGCAAGTTCGTTCGCAAGAAGAGCTCGAGATGTGCCTGGATGTCTATCGCCAGACGTCAGAGCGTGCCAAGTTCGGCCTGCACGATGACCGCTACTACAAAGACGTCTTTAATATCATGGGCGACCACTCGCCAATTTTCGCGGCGTATGTCGACGATCAACCGATTGCTTTCCTGTGGCTGGCGGTCAGTGCCGACACGGCGTTCGAGCTGTATGGCGGTATGAATGACTTGGGCCAGCAGTTACGCGCTAATTACGCCCTTAAATGGCACGCCATTCGCAAATGCAAAGAATGGGGACTGAGTCGCTATGACTTCGGTGGCCTGATAGGTGAGGGTGTGACGACCTTTAAAAAAGGTTGGACTATCGACGAGACGGAACTAGCCGGCACCTTTGATAAGCCGTTATCATCACTGTATCCCGTCTGGAGCAACGGTCTTCCGGCTGCCAAAACAGTTGTGCGTAAAATAAAATCGTTGCGCAAATAACAACGATTAACCCCTATGCCCAGGCGGTTTTTGTCATCGACAAGCTCGGGATGACTTCTAGGTCGAAGGGATCGATTGGCTGTTTTTTCTGGGCGTAGTAATAGCCCAGCGTAGCAATCATAGCGGCGTTATCGGTACATAAATTCATGGGCGCGTAGTCGATGTGAAGGGGGAGTCGCTCGCTGAGAATGCGACGAAGCTCTTGGTTGGCAGCTACACCGCCGGCAATGACGACTGATTTGGGCGCGTAGTCGATAAAAGCACGCTCGGCTTTATCGACAAGCGTTTCGACGGCCGTGCGTTGGAAGCTAGCAGCAAAGTTTGCCCGCTGCACGTCGTTTAAGAGGGCGGGGAGGTCGTGGGACGGAAAAGTAAAGTCAACACCCACTTCGCGCTGGACAGCCCTCAGAACGGCAGTTTTGAGGCCCGAGAAGCTAAAGTCGTAGGCGCCGGAAAGTTTTGCTTTTGGCAGACGGTAGGCGAGGGGATCGCCCGCGAGTGCGGCGTTGGCAATCGACGGCCCGCCAGGATAGGGGAGTCCAATAATTTTAGCGACTTTGTCGAAAGCTTCGCCGACGGCATCGTCCTGGGTTTGGCCTAGCAGCTCGTAGTCGCCGTGGTCACGGAATAATACCAGTTGCGAGTGGCCACCGCTGACGATGAGCGCTAGCATAGGGAATTCGGGGGCTGTCTCGTTCAAGAAATTAGCATAGACATGGGCTTCGACGTGGTGAATAGGGTAGAGTGGCTTATTTTTCAAAGTGGCCAGCGTGCGGGCGGCCAATGTGCCAACCAACAGCGACCCAACCAGGCCAGGGGCGTACGTGACGGCAATGGCGTCGATATCGTCCCAGGTTAGATTGGCGTCGGTTAGCGCCTGCTCGATAACGGGGTTAACTACCTCGATATGACTGCGCGCGGCGACTTCGGGTACGACGCCGCCGTAAAGGGCGTGAATATCAATCTGCGAATTAATCACATTACTTAAAAGGATGTGGCCGTCCTGCACAACTGACGCCGCGGTTTCGTCACAACTACTCTCGATTCCCAGTACTTTCATCTGTTAGTAGTGTATCAGAAATGATAGGTGCTGAATATGAGTGCCGGCCGACAGGTTATAGCGAGCTGTATGGCGCGCTTAGTTTGTTCATTGTTGATTGCCATTGTAGTCGTTGCAAGATACCCGTCATCTGGGCTGCGGTGGCTGGTTTGGTTATCTTGTCGCCGTCGTTCGTGCCGACAACGCCAAATTTGAAGGTAAGGTTCAATTTAGTCAGGCCCTGCGCCTGGGCATCTGCTAGGCAGGAGTCGTGGAACGTACTGCACTTTTCACCCAACGCGAGCCAATTTTTTATCATTTGACTACTGTCGTTATTGGTCGATACAACTACCTGGATAGCTGCCGAGCGGATTACTTCAGCGGTGTCTTGCTGGTCAAACATAAAATTACCCATGGAATACACGATTAAATGACCTTTATAGCTTTCGGTATTTTGGATCCAATGGGGATGGTCACCCAAAACGACGTCAGCTCCTCCGTCAATCAAACTACGATAAAAATCTGTTTTAAGCTGATCGGGTGCTGGTTTATACTCGACTCCCATATGAGGCATAGCGATAACGGGCATGTATTGGCTGTATCTTGCCATAACGGCAACGGATTCTGGTGGCGGGATACGGAATACCCCGTGATATCCACACATGGCAATCGGCAGCTTGCCGTCGGTTTTAGAACCGTCGGTATTGGTGACGGTGACGGGCGTACTGATGACTTCGCAGACATCCTCGGTGACGCGGGGATCGTAATGGCCGAAGTACTGAATGTTATTTTTGTCCAGTTGCGCCTGGGTATCAGTAAAGCCGTCCACCCCTTGATTGTCAGTATGGTTATTGGCCAGAGTGACCGCAGTGAACCACTTGGCCGCCTGCGGGAGATAGTCGGGCGAGCAGTTAAACTGCAGTGCGGCTTCCATTTCGGCCGAGGTCATGTTTATCCCAGGCTTGGTCGGACATTCCAGCCCGGCAATCCAGGCATTATATTGCTCGCGGTGGAATTCGTTCAACCTCGAAAAGGGGTAGGCGACTTTTAGCGGACTCGCCATAGACCAGTCGTTGATATATCGCCCCCAAAAGATGTTTCCGGTAAAAAGCATATTCGACGAGATGCTTGCTGGCTGAGGAATGTTTAGGACGGGGACAACGTTCTTGTTTTTCTCGACCGGTAGGGGATTGGTTGTGCCTTTGAGGTAGAAGTAACCGCCAGCTGCTATCAAAATAATCAGTACAATGCCCAATACGAGCCAGATACGTCGCTTAGTTCCCCGAGATTTCATCTCTAACATGTTTGTATTGTATCACCACCGGATATGGCAGGTATATTGAAATATAAAACATATCCAAGTTTTGCGTTATAATCGCCTTAACTATGGAAAAAGATATTGAGACGCTAAAAATCTACATTACTGCCCAGCGCAACAATGGGGTGAGTGGCAATGCTATTCACGAAGCGCTTACGTCAGCGGGTTGGCACCATGAATTGGTGACTAAAGCATTTTCGACCGACGCGGTTACCGAAACTGTTCCTGTTCCGGAAGTGCCACAATATAAACCGTCCACTCAGCCTAGTGTGTCTGATAAAAATTATAAAAAAATCAAAATAATAGGGATTGCGATGATCGTTCTTGGCATTTGGTCGGCTATTCCTGGTCAGAATCGCATGACTACTGTAGACGGCATCGTCTTTGGATTTGCTATAATTCAGATTTTAATCGGCGTAGGGATTTTATATTATAACAAAGTAGCTTATACCCTTTTTAATATCTTTTCGATTTTAATGATTATATCGAGTCTCTTTTACCTTCCGCTTCTCCCGCTTATGTTCCTTTACGTAACCGTTGCTAGTAGTGTCTTTGGCATTGTTATAGGGATTACCGGTGTGCTGCTCTCTATAGTACAGCCAGCGTTCTTTATATACGGCGGGATAGTATTCCATAAAAAAGAAGTCCGGGCCTTATTTTCTGGCAAGAGGAAATAACCTTTGTTTCACGGTTCCAAATTTCCTTATCTGCTATATAGTTCCTCGGCAGTGGTGTAGGCATAAAAAAGGTGCGCGTCACTGTTTAGACGCGACCCGTCGGCTGATGTAGTTGCCGGTTCCAAAACCTGCACTGAAATCATATGAGCAGCTTTTAAAAAGACTGTATCTTGAACACGCTTTTTATGTCTAAAGAAGCAAGGTTCTAGTGATGTAGTTAAAGATTGCTGATTGCAAAGCTCAATACCCAACTAACTGATTGAAAAACAAGCCTACATCTGTTTGAAGTATAAGTTATACACAGATTTTCCATAGGTCTCATGATACATAAGCGGAATAGCCAGTTGTCAAATCCGTAGGTGTTAAGCTCTGTGGACAATGGTACTATGGTAGTCTAGTACCATAGCTATTGACACTACTATGGCAGCGTAGTACCATAGTGTTATGACACCAGAAGTTAAGCAATACCTCACAGAAATGCTAATACAGGCACCAGTAAGTGCCCTTGATTGGATGCGCGCTAACACGGTGAATAGCGGCGTGCAACGTCGTGCATACTTGAGCTTAACGCAGCATGCGCACCAGTTCTTAGACGGCCGCACTTCAAAGGAATGGATTGTGATGCCAGGTTTACGAGGTACTGGTAAAACAACTATGCTCACTCAGCTGTACAATAGCCCCGAACTTGCACTGCACACGAAGTTCTACCTTTCATTAGATAAAGTAAAATCCGTCGGCGGACGTATGATAGACGTTGTGTCGGTAATTGAAGATGTTCTAGGTGCAACTATCGAGAATAGCGACAAACCTATTTTTATACTACTTGACGAGGTGCAGTACCTTGATGATTGGGCACTTGTTTTGAAAACTATTTCTGACCGAGCAAAAAAACTTTTTATTGTCTGCACAGGTTCATCGGCAATATTGCTGCAGACGAACTCAGATATTGCACGTCGTTCAGATATTATTAAAGTCCACCCTCTATGTTTCACTGAGTTTGTGATGATAGAACAAGCGCATCATGGCAAGCCAATAAAATACCCCGTGTCAGGTTTGGCAGCGGCCATAAAAGCATCCATTTTTGATTCAGCAAATGCGTCTCAGCTATACGCACGCCTAGCCCAACTTGCCCCCCAAGTCGACGGCTATTGGAGAGGGTTAGACAGGGCCGAACTGACACGCCAGTATTTCTCCTACGGCACACTGCCATTTACACTATCTCTACCAAACGAGTCTGTCATCTGGGCAAGAATCTATCAAACTCTGAGTGAAGTACTTGCGCGTGACGTTAATGCCGTAGGAAAATTTGACCAGCAAACCGTAGCTAATTTACCTCGCCTATTGTTTCTGTTGGCACATGCCGAACAAAAGAGTTTGAATAACCTTGCAAGTACCCTCAGTATCAACATCAAAACTATACGTAGTATTTTGGATGAGCTAGAAAACACTGAGATTATTACAGCTATTAAACCCAAAGGTTCTAGCTTTGGTCGAATTACAAAGCCATACAAATACCTATTTACGTCGCCTGCGATGCGTCTCGCGTTAGTTAATAGCGGTGGAGCTATTAAAGTCGAGGATGGTTCGCGCTCTAAGCTGCGTGGGCAGCTACTAGAAGACATAGTGGGTATGTATTTCAAACGTATGTTTATGGATTCACAAAACAAGGCAATCGTGGAATATGACACAGCTCTCGGTGGTGCCGATTTCATCCTATCCCAAACGGGAGAAAAGAAAGATTCAATCGCCATTGAAGTGGGCGTTAAAAAGAATAGCAATCGTCAAGCCGTAAAAACACTTAATGATATTGGTGGCAAATATGGTCTTGTTATTACTGATAAGCCCCTATCGGTGGACGTCGAGAATAATGTGGCCTACATACCTTTGGAGTACTTCTTACTCGTTTAACGCCTAGTAAGCGAAGCTTCATGTTTTTTAAACAGATATAGAATATGGCTTTAATAAGGATGATATCGTATTAATCATCGAACATCTCACAATTCTTAACGATATTGAACACTCGCTTTTTATCCACAAATTTTTTATACTAGCTGTATCGTGGCAACGAAAAAACAAACAAAATCATTTTTACAGCGTACAAAACACCATTTTCGCATGGCGATTGTACCGCATAAAAAGAACGATTATCGTCCGCATCTGATTCGACGCTATGGCATTATCGCAGTTGTCTTTGTTGTTGCGGGACTACAGCTGGGCTATAACGCTACGACAACAGGCAACGTATTGGGTCGTGAATCGACGGTCACGATTGGCGCGCTGTTGGACGAAACCAACCAAGCCCGCGCTAATGACGGTGAGCCGGCGCTGGTCTTGAACAAACAACTGACAAACGCGGCCTACCTGAAGGCCCAAGACATGTTGGCCAAACAGTACTGGGCGCATAATGCGCCCGACGGCACACAGCCCTGGAAGTGGTTTGGCGATGTGCAGTATAACTATGCCGAAGCAGGTGAGAACCTGGCCAAGAACTTTACGACACCAGGCGCCGTGATGAGCGCGTGGTTGGCGTCGCCAGAACACAGGGCGAATGTTTTGAAGTTAGCCTATCAAGACGTGGGTTTTGCTGTGGTTGACGGTGTGTTGGACGGCAAGCAAACTTCGCTGGTCGTGGCGCTTTACGGGACGCCGGCCGAAAGTGCGGTTGCAGGTGTCGAAACGAAGTTTAGCCAACCGCCAATGGCGATTACGACTACGCCACTGGCTCAGTTTGGGCTAGCTTTACAGTCGATGAGTCCCGCGACACTGGGTGGGCTAGTCTTGATCGTACTGACAGCAGGCGTCGCGATGGCCGCACACACGTATCGCCATAAATTGCCAAAGACGCTTCGTCGGTCATGGTATCGCCATCACGGACTCTATAAAGCCGCGGGAATGATGTCATTTGGCATTATTGTGATCATTCTGTCCGGCGGCGGCCAGATTTAGCTGTCAGTGAGACTGATGGCTGTTCGGGCGTTTTTTAAAAGGCACAAGGACGACTTTGACTTTACTGACATTGCTGACACCGTTGGCGTCGTGGGCGTTGCTTAGTTTTTCACGGACTTGATCGAGCCACATAAATTCTTGGCGCATGGCCGTTGCAGTATCGGTCGGGTTCATTTGAAGGACTATGTCGCCCGTTAGTGAGGCTGACAGTAAAAACACGGCTAATTGCTCGTCAAAATTCTTGTACATAAACTCTTTTGTCACATCATCGATGGCTTGTGCAATCTCGGCTCGTCGTTCGGCGCTGACAGGGAGCGTTGGATCGGCAGGATCACCAAAGTCGCGTGTTGCCATCTGTCGGGCGTTGTCTTTGAGGGCTTCGACAAGGTCTAAGTAATCTATCGTGTAGAGCTTCCTTTGGTAGCCACTTTTTTCGGCTTTGGAATTGTCGGGCGCTTCGACAGGACGAGCGTTTTCGCCCCTTGGTAATGGGACATAGTTTAGGGTCAGGGGGTCCGTGACCGCCAGCTCTCCATGAAGAGAGACTGTAATCTCTCCGCCAAGTGCAAGGAATTCCTTTGGTTTTTCTTCGTCTGCAAGGAGTTCGAGGACGCCGCTACGCAGTTTGTCGCGTTGCTCTTCTGGTGATAATGTCTCTGCAGACTGTATGTCCGGCAGCGCCGGCCAGATCTCCCACGTTTCCATTGGTGGTAGCGTGGTAGGTTTTGTTCCCAGTTCTATTCCCTGTGTTTCTGTATCCACGGACATTATCGTTTGCCTTGTGTATTTTTACGGCTAGTTGATAGCTGAATCGTACACCCGGCAAATATATCTTGTCAATCATACTTGTGCTTTATTCAAAATAAAAAATACAATGGAAGGGTTGTGTGTAGTTATAAATACATCATGGGTACAAACAAGAGACTTACGTCTTGAGGCGCAAGGTCTGTCGTAATTCTTTGATCGAGTTACGAACCTCGACGCTACCAGGAAGTACTCTTAGGACTAGTACGAAGGCAAAGAGGACCGCAAAACCGCACATAATCGACGGAATTCCCTTGGTTGTTGAGGGGTCGATTACATTGAACATGGTTGTTGGTAGGATGAATACCATATAGCCAATCGCCATGGCTTGTAACGCTTTTCGACGGGCGGGGAGTTGGTTGCCCCAGCGTGAGGCCAGGTAGGTACCGACCAGTAGCCAGCCGTAGTAATAAGCCATAAACGGCAGGACGCTCGCCTGATGCGTATCGAAGACGGCATAATTGGCATAACAGGTCTGGCCACTTATGGCGCCGGCAGCCAGAACGTAATAGCCAAAAAACATGGCGCAACTCGCATAGGCGGCATTGACGAGGACGAGCATTTTTTTACCAGCCAAGGCCACTACCATGTGAATTCCCAGCGCCGGCAGCAGGATAATCGCGCCGTAGCCGACCCGCGCCCACTCAATGTGCGACAGTCCCAGTCCGCCACAGACCATATATTCGGCTAGTTGAAACATACCGAGCGAGATGAGTGTCACGAAAGCCAGTCGGCTGACGGTTGTCATCTTGTAGCGCCACAGTGTATAAAAGGCGAAGCCGAATTCAATCAAAAAGGTAGCCAGCATCACCGGGGGTGAAAAACAGTAAAGTTTACCCTGATATTTTTTGAACATTACTAACAGTATACTGTATTTACATCAGCCTTCACTGAAACGGTTAAAGCATAGACAACTAATAGTCTCTTAGGGATTGCGGCGAACATTGTCAACTTCGGTGAGCCGGTACGACTAAGCCCCATACGGGGTGCTCCTCCGACAGTGGGGTCGGATGGGCTATCTCATTTCTAAGATACTGTTTCTATTTTGTATCAAATTTTTTAATATGTTCATTTATGGTTTGCTGATTCAAATAACTAGAGTATAGTGAACTTAACCTTCAGTGGGGAACAAGATTATGATGGTTATGTTGACCATTATAAAGATGTAAGACGTTGTCGCAAAAATGAGTTGAGGCGTACTCAAAATGAGCGATATCGGTATGTGTTGTGTCGATTCAAAATGAGGCTGATAAAACAGTAAAGCACCATTCCTATAATAATAAGGGTATAGTTCTGCGACAGAAAGTAACGATCATGAGCATTGAAACATCTACCCATACCCAATTCCAATCCGAATCACTTCCAGTAGAGACAGAGATCCTATCTAGTACTGTAACAACACCCGACCAACTATCGGCAATAAAGATACCAGGTGAAATACAGGTACCCAGAAGAAAAATAATTTATTTTACAGCAGCAGAAATTGCAGCGCTGACCGACTACGACAGAGCGCGGTACACCGAGGAAGAACTAGCAGTATATACACCAGAACAACTGGACCAACAGGTCTATTGTGACACCAGAAGGTCTCCGTTTGACCCAATCTATGAAGAGGGGTTACAGCTATCCCTTGCACGAGCCACGGCAGAACGTCGATTTCGAAGCGCATTGTTAGAAAGAATAATCTTTTTTGAGACACAATCCGGGCTTCGTCCGGAGCAAACAGAAGATACTCAAATTCCCCTCCATATCTTGGAACAAAAGTATGAAGATGCTGGCGTTGCCTTAGATGAGGCTACTAAAAAAGACATTGAGTTTCGCGCCAGGGAAGCATCATTTTGTCGAGACGGCTCAATAAGATCCAAACGATAAGAAGGCAATGGATGATACATAGCGTTAGGTAAGCTATGAGCATTTGTTTGCGGGTACGGTACAATAGAGCCATGGCACATATCCGAACAATTGTTAAACGACTCATCCCGATGACATTATTTAAAACAATCGAGCCGTACGGTCACTTGGCCGAAGCGGTGCTCGCGAATGTGCGTTACGGATTTCCGTCACGCGGTATGCATATTATTGGCGTGACAGGTACTAATGGCAAAACCACGACGTCGTTTTTGATTCAAAAAATGCTCAGTCAGGCGGGCATTAAAACCGCCCTGATGACGACCGTAGCGTATGGCGTGGATAACGAGATTATTCCACAGGTTGCCCACATGACGACTGCCTCGGCACCTTTGTTGCAAAAACGCCTGCGCGAATTCAAGCGCCAAGGTGTTACCTGGGTCGTACTGGAAACGACGAGCCACGCCCTAGCACAGCACCGCGTTTGGGGCATTCCGTATGAAATTGCGGTTATGACCAACGTGACACATGAACATTTGGATTATCACGGTACTTTTGAGCGGTATCTGGCTGCTAAATTGCGTTTATTTACGATTGCCAGCCGCCACGGCAAACAATTTGGTGTAGTGAACGTTGACGATCCCAGTGCCGAGCAGTTTACTGATGCAATTCCTTCGTCTGTTACTTATGGTATTACGGCGGGCGACTTGAAGGCGAACAATGTCACGCTAGA
>JGI24143J45723_1001175_pt1 | contig 12804 bp, 9 predicted proteins | sample BarGraIncu00432A_FD_45723 | JGI IMG/M metagenome (IMG submission 45723)
TGGTGATGTCACTTTTGGCGATGTGACCTTTGGTGCCGTTACCTTCGGGCCTATCACCGGCTCTGTTACCTTTGGTGATGTGACCTTTGGAGCCGTTACCTTCGGACCTATCACCGGCTCTGTCACCNNNGGNNNTGTNACTTTTGGTGATGTGACCTTTGGAGCCGTTACCTTCGGACCTATCACCGGCTCTGTCACCTTTGGTGATGTCACTTTTGGNGCTGTTACCTTCGGGCCTATCACCGGCGCTGTTACTTTTGGTGATGTGACCTTTGGAGCCGTTACCTTCGGACCTATCACCGGCTCTGTCACCTTTGGTGATGTCACTTTTGGCGATGTGACCTTTGGTGCCGTTACCTTCGGGCCTATCACCGGCTCTGTTACCTTTGGTGATGTCACTTTTGGCGATGTGACTTTTGGTGCTGTTACCTTCGGGCCTATCACCGGCTCTGTTACTTTTGGTGATGTGACCTTTGGAGCCGTTACCTTCGGACCTATCACCGGCTCTGTCACCTTTGGTGATGTCACTTTTGGCGATGTGACCTTTGGTGCTGTTACCTTCGGACCTATCACCGGCTCTGTCACCTTTGGTGATGTCACCTTTGGAGCAATTACCTTTGGAGCTGTCTCAACACTATTATATTTCACCGAGACATCATTCCCAAATATCACTGTTGGAGCGGGTAGTACCCTAGCTGTTACCAGTCAGGATATCTCTATTCTTAATACGTCGACATGGCTTACTCAAAATAATACCGCTAATGATGTAACATTTCTACTGCAGGTTAGCCCCGACAACGCTCTCTGGGTCAATGACGGTATCGCTACAACAGTCAATAGTACAACCGGACCTTTACTTGTAACTTCTAACTTCTTCCTCAAATATTCGCGACTATTTCTCACCAATCCCGGTGGTACGGCCGTGGCGCTTAACGTTTGGTTCAATGGTCAAGGTTAATTACTAACTGTCATCGTTCCGTAATAAAAGTGCCCCGATCAGTTGGGCACTTTTATTACCATTCCTTTCTGATTTCCTAAATGTAAGCCAAATCCTACATTTAGACTTCTGATACAGTATATTCAGCTTGTTTTTCATTGCGCGCAACGAAAAACAGAGACATCGTCAATACAGTGAGTATCCGTAACATCTTGGGGAAGTTGTTCATAAAGTACACTAAATGTTCTTATATGGGGCGATATTTTTGAAGAGACTATATGAGAGGAGATAAATCTATGATACAAAAAATTATAAGATCCCCAAAGATCATTACATCGAAAAGCCATAGGATGCTACGAGCTATATCACTGGACCAATCAGTAACGGAATTGGTTTTCTCTAGTCTACAATTCACCTCACCTATTGACGTTTTGGTATACGATTATTCTTATCTTGTCGTTAACATTGGCGCATTTCCTGCAGTGGCCTACTTGCAAATAAGCCCCGATGGCACAACCTGGGAAACCCAATCAGATACAAAAAACATTAACGCCGGCACACTCGTCAGTTTTGTTCCCGACGTTATCGCTAAATACGCCCGCCTAGCTTACCAGTTGCAATCAGGTTCATCGAGTACAATGCTACAAATCTATACACAAGGGAAATCATACAACTGATAAAGAAGAGTACTCACTTGGAGTGCTCTTCTTTCATCTCTTTACTAAAAGCTGCAATAATGTCCTCAATAGATTTAAAAAGCATTTATTAATTTTTGACAAATACCAGTCCAATAGATATGCAATAGATTGTTAAAAGCCGCTTCAGGGTAGTAATGAACGATGGCATTTCCTTGTTGTAATTTTCCAAACCATGCTGACACCGAATTGGCAAAGGAAATAGTCGGGGTAAATTGACTGAGGCCAACTGCCCAGTGTAGTTGGCATTCCTGCTCTGTGGGTTCAATGCCCAAGGCATTCAGCTGCTCACGCTGGACTTTCATCGTTGTTTCCATTTGCTCTTGTGCATATTTACTACTCACTTGACTTGCTGATTTGCGATATTTAAACAATATCTCTGGAATATTAGCAATTTCGTATTTTTTTGCGATATGTACCCATAAGGCGTAATCTTCCCCATGTGGGTACAAAGAGGAGTAGCCAAGACCAGCTTCTACAATCGTTCTTCTCATCATCACGGAAGGATGGGCAATACAACAGCCAAATAATAGCATACACTTCACTGCATCTGGCTGATCAGTAAAGCGCCAGAAATTTTGTGTCCCGTCACCAAATATCTCCACCCAAGTTCCACACACACCTACATTGGGGTTATGATCCATAAATTCTACCTGCCGAGCCAGCCTACTTGGCAAGCTAATGTCGTCTGCATCCATACGGGCAATATACTCGCCCTTTGCCACGTTAAGTCCCTTATTAAGGGTAGGGATCAATTTAATATTGGTTTCATTACAGATAAGCAGGATACGTGGGTCATGATAGGTTTTAATGATCTCTAAACTATGATCAGTAGAGCCGTCGTCTATAATAATTAGTTCAAAGTCGGCAAAAGTTTGACTGAGTATGCTCTCGATGGCCTGACTTAAATAATCCTCTGCATTATATACAGGCATAATGATACTTACTTGGGGTGCCATTATATGTGCAGTGACATCTTGTTTCATTTTCTTGAATTTTAATTCAACCTCTTGGTGACAGGCATTGGGTATAAACCCACTATACTCTTCCACATCGATTCGATATCCTTTGGCAAACATTTTCCTAAGATGATCTGGATGATAATAAAAGCTTTCTCCCGCCCGATTATTAAAAGTGCTTTGTACTTTGTTAACTGGATTGCAAAAGGTATACGAATACTGATTACAGATGAGAAATTTTTTATGATAAAAGGCTATTTTATGGTCATTAAGATACGCCTCTAGAGTATTGGGATTAATAAAAGAATGTTGCAACACGTCAGTTATATCCTTTACGCGATAAACAGAACTTGAAACTTCTAAAGGATAACCAAAATCATGCTCTGCCGACGTCCAGTCAAATAGTAGAAATCCATGCTTTATACTCGAAAATATGATTAATTGTTGATCCACTCTTAGGGGATAGCAATAGCTTGTATTTGTGCCTAACCTGAGTGAAAATCCCAAGGCATCAGGATTGGTTGTTAAACTCTCAATAATATTTTCTATAAAAAAATCTCTCACGAAAATATTGTCATCCACTAAAAAGAGTACATATTCATAATTGGTTATGCTTGTTAAAACCTGACATTCAAAATCCACTTCGCTGATAAACTCAATATATGGATAATTAGTTGCCAGCTCTTGATATTGTACTCCATTCTCTAAATCAGATGTGGCATAAATTACTTTAATGTCGATATTTTCTACATCTTGGCAATGCATGGAAAGTGATCTTATTGTTGCGTCTAATTGCATCGCTCTATCTTTACTAAATATTAAACCGACCACCTGTTGCATAGAGTTAGCTCCTTTCCCTTTTCTAAGGGTCACTTTTATATGGCATTAATTAAGGATATTCCATACGCTCTTAATATATTGCCTTTATCATCACCCTATATATTATTAAATTCCGCCCCCATTGGTGCGTAACTAGCAACAATTAGGACCTCAAATTGCACCCTCCCCCTTACTTAAGGACCAGCGCGCAATATAATAATTCACCCATTTTGTCAATGGATCATATAGTGGAGCATCTGATCTATTGTATTATGTGAGAGGTGGAAAATGGACAATTTACATGTCATGGAATATACACCTTTAACCAACCAGGTTTCAGTTGTTATTCCTACTTATAATCGGGCAAATACAATTGAATCAAGTATTAGAAGCGCATTAAATCAAACGTATCCCATTTTTGAAGTATTGGTGTGTGATGATGGCTCTAAAGATGATACCCAATCCATTGTAAAATCAATTGAAGATGATCGGATAAAATGGCTTCCAGGAAAGCATATGGGACGACCAGCCAGCCCTCGAAATCGTGGCATAAATGCTGCGGCAGGTGACTGGATAGCATTTTTAGACAGTGATGACCAATGGGATAACAGCAAAGTTGGCATACAGCTTACTCATGCAGAGAACGATGGTACTCGTGCCGTGTGTTCAAATGCCTATCGTTGTTTACCGGAGCAAGGAATTATTGGATGTTACCTGGATTGCCAAAAAGATATTCTTACCTTTGAAGACTTAAGCAAGGGAAACTATGTGATATGTAGCTCGGCTATGATACATCGCTCTTTATTACCTATTGTTCATGGTTTTCCCGAAGAAACAGAGTTAAAGGCTTTAGAAGATTATGCTTTATGGCTACGTGTAGCAACTCAAACAGGATTTACATTTGTTAATCAGCCACTTGTAACTTACCTAGATGATCCGAATAGCAGTATACGAGCCCATAGTCAAAATGATGGGGTACAACGCAAGCATGTTTTTAATAATTTCCTGCAATGGGCCCAGCCACAATTTGTAACCAAAACATGTATTGATTATGCCCTGCAGATGTATGATGGTGCTTTGAAAATGATCTTTATGAAATGATAAACATATCATTCTATCTTCAGAAAAATTGACCTTTATAGGAGGTTTTCAGTATGAAACTGCATTTAGGATGTGGCGAAAGATATTTCCAAGGGTATGTAAATATCGATTTCCCGCTAGATGCCCATTCAGTTCAAACCAAAAGCGTTGCTGATCTTCATGCCAATCTACTGGATTTAAGGTATCCAGCAGACTCAATTAACGAGATTCGCTTACACCATGTGTTTGAGCACTTCACCCGCCCTGTGTCTTTAGCACTGCTTGTTAGTTGGTTTTCATGGTTAGAGACTGAAGGGATACTTCACATTGAAGTTCCAAATTTTCATCGCCAAACACTGGAGATCTTACATCCCCAGTCTTCATTTTCTAGGCAAGCACTGGGCATTCGGCATTTATTTGGATCTCATGAAGCGAGCTGGGCTATACATTGCGAAGGATATTCACCTCAGACCTTACAATATATTCTTGAGCAATATGGTTATTCAATGACCGAAATACGTGAAAATGACTGGCAAGGAACTTATAACTTTGAGATAATGGCCTGCAAAAAAATAAAAAGTAAAACAAAAGATGAATACTTAGAAATAACCCGTAGTATTTTATGTAGTTATTTATTAGACTCATCAGAGCATCCTTTGCTGAACATTTGGCTGGAAATATATAAAGCCCAAGTTGAAAAATCTTGGGGCTTGACACAACAATAATAATGAGGTGAATTATTTGGCTACTACTCAACATGGTATTGATTTTTACGCTCAATTCCTGCAAAAAGGTGATTTATGTTTTGATGTCGGTGCTAATACTGGAACCAGAACAGATTTATTTTTGAAATTAGGTGCCAAAGTTCTATGTGTGGAACCCCAATCTAGCTGCTTGGCCCATTTATATAACTGCTTCGGAACCAATGAAAACGTGGTGATCGTCGATAAAGCATTAGGTGATCATGAGGGATATGCGCAACTGTCAATCTGCGAAAATACTCCTACAATATCAACTTTATCTAGCAAATGGAAGGATACTGGAAGATTTTCTACTAGTTATAGCTGGAATGAAGAACAACAGGTCTCTTTGACCACTTTAGATGCCTTGATTAAAGAATATGGCTTACCAAAGTTTTGCAAAATCGATGTGGAGGGCTTTGAATACTATGTCTTACAAGGACTTTCCACTCCGATTCCTTATCTTTCTGTTGAGTTTACCAAGGAGTTCTTTGTAGATGCCAAGCTTTGTATGGATTATCTATTAACTCTTGGACATCCTGAATTTAACTGCGCCCTGGGAGAAACCTTGCACTTAATCTCATCTCAATGGTTATCGAAAGACGATCTATGTCATAGACTAGAGTGTCTATGCCAAGATGATAATTTACTATGGGGTGATATATACGTAAAATTTTGCTAAAATATTATCCCGTAGTGAGTCGTCTTTATTGAGAGAGGGGATGTGGCGATTATAAATGGAAATATTGTTAAGTTATTGCAAAACCCACTTTGACCCTGATAAGAGGCCCGAGGAGCACCCATTTTGGGACTCTTCGGCAGCCATTATTGCTAGAGGTTTATACAATGTCTTAGGTCATTATGGCAATGTAACATATATTGAACCAAATGAGCTCGCAAAGATTCAGGGAAAACATTATGATTTATTTGTCGGTAGAGCCTTAAATTTTAATCGTATCGTGCAATGTGCACATATCACAAAATCAATCTATATTGCTGTCAATATGCATTACACAGAGCGAAATAAAATGATCCAAGAATTTGTATCACTTGGAAAATTGCCAATAGACGCTATATCCGGGCTAGATTTTGTCAATCCTACTGACCAAATTGAAAGCCTTACGGTCGCAGATCAGATTATTTGCATTGGTAATAATAAAACCATGAATACCTATCTAAAAAACGGGGTTGACAAGGGAAAAATTCATGCCCTGAATTACGATGTCGGGGATGTGTCATTAGCATCTACGGTGAAGGATGAAACTGATCATACATGGCGATATCTGTATGTGGCCTCTGAGATTGGGCTTCGAAAAGGCTTCGATATCTTATATGATATTTTCACTAATAAACGAATTGCAGATAGTCCTATTAAGTTAGTTATTGTAGGCGAATTTTCTACCCCTTACCACCAGCATAAATATGAGAATATGAAAAAATTATTAGGAGATAAATTGACTTTTCATGGATGGGTTGATTCCGGAACAACGGAGTATCAGCGTATTTTAGAAGAAAGTGATTTTATTGTTTTTCCATCCATTGAAGAAGGGCAACCTGGCACAGTGTTAGATGCCATAAAACATAAGGTTATTCCTATCTTGACGGAAAATTGCGGTATTGATTTTTCACCTCTGGGAATGCTCGATATACAGATAGGTTCTGCAAATAACGTGAATATCGTACTCAAGTCAATGGATCTAACGCAACAACAATATCTGCAAATGAAAAAACATACTGCCGATTATTATACTTCTTTTCATCAAAATTGGACCGTAGCATTATCTAAGCTCATTTCTAATTGCATGAATGATCGACTCTATCCTCCTATCAGTGTCATTCTTCCCATCTATAATAAAGAACACTCGATTCAGGAATTGCTATTATTGTTGCATAAAGCATGTACCGCATATACAAATATTCAATTAATAATCTTCTTTGATGGCTGTGAAGATAAAACAGAAGATGTGGTAAAAGAATTCTTTAATGAACATAAACCATCCTATGAGATACTGTATCATGTGACCCCCAATTTATTTGAAACAAGAACAAACAATCTAGGAATCATGCAGTCAACAGGAGAGTATTGCGCTATTATTCAAGATGATACCTATATCTATGATGAAAATATTTTTTTTGAAATTGCAAGTTTTATGGATAAAGCCAAAAATTGTGTGATCTTAGGAGGTTTGGCAGGTGTAAATTATTATCCCATCGGATTTAAGCTTCCCTATGGACCCGGTCAGCAAGTCCAAAGCCGGATTGAAACATATTGGCGCCAAGATCGTAATACCGATCCAACCTTGCAAGAAAAAATTTTTCAAACAGATGCAGTCATGCGAGGACCATTGGTTTTACGTAAGACTTTTATCGATCAATTTGGGGCTTTTGACGAATCATATGTACCATTCTGTGTTGATGATATGGATATTTGCTACAGAGCTAAGGCCTTGGGCTATGATATTTATTGTATGCTTATGGATGTTGAAAATAAAAGTTTAACTATGGCAAAATACAATCCTGGAAAATATGCATGGTTTGAGCAAATTTATGAAAGAAATATGTCGCTGTTTTATAGCAAATGGGAACCAACTCGTACCAAAGATCATTCTTGGATACATCGATTTAAAATTGGCGAATGTGATAGTCATTAATTGAATCATTTTATACATGCAAAAGGGCCACTCTCACATACATGTGAAAAAAGTGGCCCTTCTTATTTTTTTGAGGTAGCATACAAAATACTTCTTAACTCTTTATCCTGTGCTAAAGGATTAATTATCCAAGAGATCCCCCACTACGTAGGGCTTCGTGGCCACCATACTTCATTTTATTTTCAATTAGTATCTTCATTTGATGATTGGGTCCAAGTTCTTCTGGCCAACCATATAAAGGCGAAAGCACACGCACTGGTCTATCAAGAAGATACTTGTTTAAATGAGATTCATCATGATGTACGGCTATTATATTATTTTCTTTATCTCGATCTATATTTTCGGCTAATTGGCGAATCAGCTCCAAATAAACTACTGCTGTGCCACCATTCAAGCCACCTGCATAATATCGTCGACCTTCACCAACGGGAATATAGGCAAGGGATTTTTGATTGCGTTCATAGTTGTATTTCCGATTATCTGTTTCTTTATAATAAATAGGATGCCATAAAGCGCAGAGACCACCATCTTTATCAGTTGGTAAGACTTCCTCACCAACTGGGGCAACGATAAGAATATTTGCATTAAAGAAAAAAATAAAATCAAATTTTTCTAATTGCTGTTCTATCTTGCGGAAAATATGGTACCTCATCAGAGTATCATTGGGCCAGCCCAATTTTTCTTGCTGCACTACATGCACATTCCAATTCTCTTTGCAGGACAATGCATCATAATCTGTAAAAACAAAGTATTCCTTTTCATAATTCTGCAACAAATTTTTCTCGGCGCTTTTATAGAACTTCTCCCAAAAGATATGGTAGTTCCCTGTGCAAATATATAAAATGGCTATTTTACATTTTTTATTTTCTATGTTTTGCATGATATCCTCTCCCCATCTTTCTCTCCTAATTATCCCAATCTCACACCTTCATTCATTATCCTATTCTACGAAGCTGTCTTTGTGACGAATTGCTTCATACAATAAAAACCTAACATCGAAACCTCTGCTGTAAGTTTTGTAACTTTTAGCAGCTACCATTCATACTCTGATACAGAGAGTAAACTGAGAAATCGGGATAAAGAGGACTATTCGAGTGCGAGGTGACTTTAATGAAACAAAACATTCCAACCATCAGTTTGTGTATGATTGTGAAAAATGAAGAAGATGTAATCGGTCGTTGTTTAGATTCCGTACAGGGCATTGTTGACGAAATTATAGTTGTCGATACTGGTTCAAATGATGGCACGAAAAAGATTGTAAGAAGGTACACGAATAAGCTATATGACTTTTCCTGGATCGATGATTTTGCCGCAGCTCGCAATTTTGCCTTCAGTAAGGCGACCCAGAGTTATATCCTATGGCTAGATGCTGATGACGTAATCCTAGAAACTGACCGAGAAAAATTTTTAGTGCTTAAAAGTATCCTTGATCCAGCCGTTGATTCCGTGACGATGCATTATCATTTGGCTCAAGATGAAAAGGGTCAAATTACATCAAGCCTGCGTCGAAATCGCTTAGTAAAACGTGCCAACAATTTCAAATGGATTGGGGCAGTACATGAATATCTAGAAGTAGGCGGCTCAATCATCAATAGTGAAGTTGCTATTACGCACTGCGCAATCAGCCATGATTCTGACCGAAATCTTCATATCTACGAGGCACGCCTAGCCAAAGGAGAGGTTTTTTCTCCCCGGGACCTTTATTATTACGCCAATGAACTACACGAGCATGGCAAACATGAAGAAGCCATAACGTTTTACCAAAAATTTTTAGAGACAAAGCAAGGGTGGATTGAAGACAATATCGCAGCTTGTGGTAAAGTAGCAGACAGTTTCTTGGCCTTAAACAACCCCGAAAAGCATCTAGAATATATTTACAAAGCCTTTGATTACGATACTCCCCGCGCCGAATTTTGTTGCCGACTTGGCTATTATTATTTACAGGCTAATCAATTACAACAAGCTGCCTTTTGGTATAGAATTGCCACTGAACTTGAAAAGCCCACAGATTGCTGGGGTATGATGAATCATGCCTGTTGGACGTGGCTCCCCCATCTTCAACTTTGCGTATGCTACGACAGACTTGGAAAACATGACCTAGCGTGTAAACACAACGAACTAGCAGCAGGTTTTCTCCCTGATCATTCTGGGGTATTATACAATCGAAGATATTTTGAAAATTTATTTAATAAAACTACATAGTCATTTTACCTAATATTTGGCCTTCTCTATTACTAGCTTTAATGTCTCCTGAATCTTATACTGAGAAAATACCAGCTCGCATGTAGCGCGAGCTGGTATTTTTTTGTGATAAATTGACGTTTTGGTTATTCCGTTGATAAGGTAGTGGATTTTCATCGTAAACATGCCAATAGGATTGTCATGCTGCGTAATAAGCTGGCACCTAAATCCCAGTACCACATATTATATTATGTAATACCATTGGCAAAAAGAGGATTAATCTTTTTATGCCTTCCTGAATCAGTAACAACATACAAATTTTTTATAAGTACGGAGGGATTAGATGTGAATACAATCGGTATTCAACTTGAAAGGCAATCGGGTGGTATCGTCAACACAAATACTAATGTAATCTTTGATGATCTAGTGAACAGTTATGGACCTATAAATTATAATATAGGAACAGGAGACGTAACAATAAACAAGACCGGAAGGTATTTTATCAATTGGTGGGTAGCAACCCAAACAGCTCTTGGTACAAGTGGTCTAACTTTTTCACTTGTAACATCACAAGGTGACGATCTACCAGGAGCATCACCGATAAAAACAGGTGAGATTATTGGTTTTGCACTTATACAAGTTAATGCCGCACCAATAACATTAAGCTTAGTCAATAAATCGCCTAACAATGTGACCTACGCGACTACTATATCTACTAGAGCTGGTTTAATTTTAGGTGAAATACCAGAAGACACTGGGGCAACCGGCGCGACCGGCGCGACTGGTTCTACTGGAACAATTGGATCTACTGGTGCGACCGGTGCAACCGGAGCTACTGGTGCGACTGGATCTACTGGCGCTACCGGCGAAACCGGCACAACAGGCGCTACTGGCGCTGCTGGCGCTGCTGGCGCAACTGGCGTTACTGGCGCAACCGGCGTTACTGGCGCTACTGGTGGTTCTAGTTCCTCGGTTTTATCAGCATCTGGTGTACCAACTTGTGGCATAGGTCAAACAGGAGATCTATATGTTGATGTCGCATCTGCACAATTATATTTTAAAACTGATCAACCGACTGCACCACTTGTGAGACCCATTCCACCACCAACAGGCACCACACACCTAGTAGGTACTGGTCAACCCGCTCCCTATAATGATATTCAAACCGCTATTAATGCTGGCACTACAGTAAATGGTGATAGATTATTACTTGTTGATCCGACTTACACGCTAACTACAACTATCACTGTTAATAAATCACTAACTATCGAAGGTCAGGGTGTGGGATCTACTACAGTGGCTACTGTAACAGTAGCAGTAGTCCATATGTTTGATATAACAGTATCAAATGTTGTTATGAAAAATATGACTATTGTTCAAAATCTACTTACCACTTCACTTCAAACAGTAATTGCAGTAACTAATTTTGCCACAGGTATCTATGTCGACAATTGCGCGATTGGAGTATGTGAATTTGGTATAGGACTAAAAGTCACAGAGTTTCAAATAACCAATTGCAGTTTCACTTACGCACCAGGTGGTTCACTTCTTAACAACTATGTGTGTATCTTAATACAATCCACATCGGGCGATAGTATCATATCCAACAATACCTTTACTCCGGGTTCAGGAAATTCAAATTGCTTTTTTATACGCATTACAAATATTGCTGTCGTTTCAGGCACACTTCAACACAGGTTGCTGATCAGCAACAATACGCAACAAGTTTCTCTCTTTACCTTGCGATTCTTGTTAGCCATTGAAGAGTTTGTCGGCTCAAATTTCGAATTGTTTATTAACAATAATACGACAATCAGTGAGGGAAATGTACCTGTATTATTTAATAATGCTATCTTGGGTATCTTCAGTTTTATTGAAGTCATTGGAAACAGCGTTCAAAACACTGCCGGAAAAGGGCTTATCGGAATTGACGCAAGTTCTAACGGCACTACAGTACTTTTCAGTTCTGGCAATACCATTGCTAATCAGGCATTTACTGCAGGTCCACCAGCGTGGGCAAGTGCAACAGTTCCAGCTAGCTTTATTGTTGGTTATAACACGACCATCGTACCAGCACCTGTAATACCATTCGGGATTTGTTATTGGTTGCCCTTGGTGTGATACAAGATACTGTTAACCCATTACTAATTTAAATTATGTAAAGGAAATCACAAGCACCCATCCGCTAAGGATAGGTGCTTACTATAGCACCCTTCTGTTTAGGAATGGTGCTCTTTCTTTCAAAAAAGCTCTCTAATTGTAAAAGAGAAACCACTAAATATACTCATCAACCCATACATCACAAAAAACGAAATGAACACCTGACTTCCCATCCTCACTTGGCACATAAATTGTAAGATTACATATTATATTACATAAATATTTTTTTCTAAAAGGGAGTTATTTTTTTATGTTGCCATATGATCAACTAAGGACAAACGAGCAATTTAATATCGTCAATAATGGCGAAAATAGCACACAGGAAACAACCTAGTTGCTACAAAAACTGCTGAACTTTCCAACTTATCAACTATACTGATAGCACGATAGGTTATGTCGTGACGCCAATTAAAGCAGATACGTTTTAATTTATAATCCTATGGAGGCTTAAGGTTCCATAAGGCTATAGGACTTTAATTCGTAAATTTATTACACGGAGGGATAAGATGTGAATACAATAGGTATTCAGCTTGAAAGGCAAATAGGTGGTGTTGTCAATGCAAATACCAATGTAGTCTTTGA
>JGI24143J45723_1001176_pt1 | contig 12800 bp, 7 predicted proteins | sample BarGraIncu00432A_FD_45723 | JGI IMG/M metagenome (IMG submission 45723)
CCGGCGCTATCACCATTCTTTGCCCAGCCGAGCCAGCCGAGGTTTTCGGCATGAACCTGGTAGTAAACATCAAACAATTTAGCATCTGAACCGGTGAGTTCAATTTGAATGGCTTCCAGTCGGAGGCTTTCACCTGAGGTGCCGCTGAGGTTTCCGTTGGCTTGCCAGCCCTGCCAGCCGATATTCTGGACTTGGGTTTTGTATGTTACACCCAGATCGTAGCCTTCGTTTTGCGTATTGATTTCGATGCCTTCCAGTCGGAGGGACTGGCCTGAGGTGCCGCTAAGATCCCCGTCGGCTTTCCAGTTCTGCCAGCCCACATTTTGAATTTGAGTCCGGTAGGTGATGGAACTCGTATTAGGTAGGGCTGCCAGAGCTTTATCTAATTGGATTATGCCGTAGCCGTAATAATCATCTTTTCCGGCGGTACCGAAATCCGCGGCGGTATTTTTCAGAACGGATTCCACTTTGGCACTAGTCAAAGTGGAATCCGCAGCCATTAAGACGGCACAGGCTCCGGCCACAACGGGGCTGGAAAAGGAGGTGCCGGATACCGATTTGTAATCTCCGGTAAAGCTGGTTGTGTAAACCGCATCGCCGGGGGCACATAAATCGACCTGGTCATTGTGCTGGGAGTAACTGGCAATGGTGTCGGTGTTGGTAGTTGCGCCCACCGAGATCACATGATCGTAAGAGGCGGGATAGGCATACTTTCCGGCATCAATATTCCCTATTTTTCCTTGATTTCCGGAAGCGGCGATTAAAACCTTCCCGGCGCTGGCGGCGTCAGCCACGGCAGTTTCCAAAGCAATGGAGGCATCATAAGTACAAAAACTCATGTTGATGACTTTCACGTCGGAGCGGTTCGCCGCATCGTATAAGGCGGCACAAATATTGGCGATACTTAAATTGGTATCCCCTTCATAAGTTCCTCCGGCCCGATAAGGGGCAATTTTTATATTGGCGGTTCCGGCAATGCCGGCAATGCCGATGCCATTATTGGCTGTGGCAGCAATGCAGCCGCTGACCGCGGTGCCATGACCGGCCAGGTCTTTCACGGTGGTGGTGTTGTCAACATAATCGTATCCCGCTACAGTGTTCCCGACAATATCCGGGTGCGCGGTGTTGAGGCCGGTATCGATAACGGCAACGACAACGGGGTCTGAATTGTTGATCTGGTTCCAGGTTGCGCCGGCACCGATGCGCTCAAACTGCCAGGCGGTGGAGAGCTCCGGATCGTTGGGGAGATCGGCGGTCTGGATATACCTGTTTTTTTCAGCCACCAGTACATTGGGGTTGGCTTTTAAATCGGTGACCATGGAATCCACATTGACGGTATCATTAACTTCAATGACGTCCATTCGCGGAGATAATGTTTCTCCGCCTTTAATTTCCTGGGTGGTCAGGCCAAGATTTTCAATATTGGCATCATTGTCTTTATAGATGACAATGATTTCCTGATCGATGTTTGAACTTGTGTTAATATTCGCCACTTCGTCCAGACTTTGGACAATCATGGTGCTGTTGGCTGCCTGAGCTGCAGTCTCGCTTTCCGCTAGTACCCCTAGGGGGCAGGATGTTCCAATCAAAACAATCATTAACAAAAACACGATTGAATTTTTGAATTTCACGGGGTGTTCCTTTCTGGTTTGTGTGTATGCATCAATTATAATACATCAGACGGTTAAAAACATTAAAAATTTTGAATAAATTTGGACAGGGAGATGATTCGTTCGCTTTTTTTAAATGAAGATCTCAAATTGCTGTTTTACTGATTGGAATGTTGCCATACCGATCCATTATAGATCGCTATAGGGTACATGCAATAATAGTTATATTGTAATTATATTGAAATAAAAGCATTGATGGCATATAATAAAAACTAAATGATACTAAATGATGCAGTATATAGAAATTTAGCTAATATAAAGACGACAGATGCCGATAAAGTATAAAAGAATATAAATAAAAATATTATAGACGGAATGTTAGCAGTTAGAAAGAGAGAGGGAGAATGAAAAAAAGATTGAAAAAAGGGATTTGTTTGCTTGTCAGTATTCTGATGGTGGTTACTAGTATGCCAATGGGGGTACTAGCGCAAGAGACTGTAAATGCATCCGCCCCGATTGTGAACAACGAAAGTTCTGGTGCGGACGCCACAAAAACGGCCGCGGTGAGTGCTCCAGTAAATACTGAAGTAAATACAAAGAATGCCGTAACCACAGAGGCAGGAACGCCAGAAACACAGAGTTTAGGACAGACGGCGGAGACAACGGTGACGCCTCAAGCAGATGAAACAGTTCAAACAGCTGATGCCATCGAAACAATGGCAATGGAAACTGACGGCGATTATGATTTTAACGTTGTTGATGGAAAAGCTGTTATTACTAAATATAATGGAACCGAAACGACTTTGACGGTTCCGGAAACGTTGACGGCGGTAGATGGCCTTGAGAAGATGGTCACGACGATCGGAGCGGGTGCCTTTAACAACTGTACCTCTTTGACGAAAGTTGTTCTTCCTTCTGCACTGACAACCATTGAGTCTGTTTTAGAAACCGGTACTTTTGCAGGATGCAGCAGCCTGACAGAAGTCACAATTCCTGCGAATGTTTCAAAGATGGGGCCGGATATATTCTATAATCTGCCTGGTCCGGTAAAAATTGACGGAGTCGCTAAATCTTTTGTGGAAGGCTATGTTTCAGAATACAATAATCTTACCTTTTCAGAAGATAAAACCCTTTTTTATATCAATAATTTTACTACTACGGTGGCATCCGGGGGGAATATTGGAACCGCTATTCCCCTGACGGCTTTAGCAGCAGGTGGAACAGGAACGGTAACATATAAGTTTTATTGTGATTTCTTTGATAATAATAGTAATAAAACAGCCATTCCAATTCTGGATTGGTCAGCAGCCGCAACGGCTTCTTATACACCCACAACAGCCGGCACTTACACCTTCTATGTTGAAGCGAAAGACGGTGCCGGAAAGACCTGTATAAAAACAATTAATAATTATAAGGTGATCAATACGCCGACAGCGGAACTTTCAGCGAGTAAAGCGTCACCGCAATATATCGATAGCTCGATTACATTAACGGCCGGCGTTAAATCTGGAACCGGAATCGGTGCTGTTGAATATGAGTTTTCTTCTCAAATGGGATCGACAAAGAAAGTAATTCAGGCTTTTTCAGCTGCGAATACTTGTTCAGTTCCAACGGGAACAGCGGGTGTTTATACATATTATGTAACGGCAAAAGACAGCCAGGACTTGACAAATACAGCAGCTATTACCAATTATAGTATTGTCGACCATTTGAAAATTACGAGTTTTACGGCGGATAAGGTCGCTCCCCAGGAGCTGGGGACGGCACTTAAACTGACAGCCGTGGCTACCGGTGGAAAAACCACCTGTCAGTATCATTTTTACTACACCTTAGATGGTGGAACAAAAACAGATATTCAGACTTATTCAGAAAATGCAAGCGCTGCTTTTACACCTAAAGAGGCTGGGAATTATAAACTTTATGTGGATGCAATGAATGCCAGTGGAATACCAACTGATCCCCAAAGTATTGATTTTAAAATCGTGGATACACCTGAAATCGGCAGCTTTACGGCTACAACAGCAGATAATAAGCCGTTTTACAAGGGTGATCCGAATCATAAATTAACGCTTACTGCCGATGCAATAACCGGGGGAACCGAACCATACACCTATGTATTTTCTTATACCTTGGGAACGGGAAGCGTAAAAAAACCGATTACTTCTGTTGCAGGAGAAAAGACCACTGTTTTTGAGCCTCTCGAAGCGGGAACCTATACTTTTTATGTTGACGTGAAGGATGCGACAAATACAGTTACCGCCTCCAAAACTGTTAGCAATTATGTGGTTTATGATACCCTGGGAGGAACACTGATCCCAGATAAGGGTTCACCACAGAATAAAGAAACCACGGTTAAACTGACAGCAGCGGGAAGCGGCGGAAAAGCTCCCTATAGCTATCAATTTTCCGATACGCCATCTGGCGGCACAGAAACACTTATCGGCACAGATTCAGCCAGTCAAACGGCCAGTGTACCCTTGAATGAGGCCGGCAATTATAGTTTAAAAGTGACCATCACCGATGCGAATAAAGTCGAAAAAGAAGTAACGATTCCTTATGTTATTCAGGACAATCCGGAGATAACCGATTTAAAAACAGATCGAGATGCGGAGATCGGGCATTATGCTAATGATCCGATTGTAATAACACCTAAAATAGAAGGCGGAACAGGGCCTTATACTTATGTATTCACTTACAAGATAGGGACAAAAATAATGGCGACGTCCACCAAAACGGCCAATTTGGCTGCTGATGTTGTTACCGATACCTATACTCCAGGTACGGCCGGAACTTATGTTCTTGAGGTGAAAGTAACGGATTCCAAAGGTTTATCTTATACAAAGTCGATCACGGCATACACGGTATTAGCAGCGCTGACGGCTAAAACCTTAAAACCCGACAAAATTTCTGGTCAGAATATTGGAACCGCCATCAAGCTTACTGCCATGGCCGGCGGGGGGAAATCTCCTTATACGTATTGTTACTATTATACATTGGATGGTGGTGCTAAAAAAGACCTTTCCGGTGGTACATTTACGGGGGTATTCGGGACATCGAGTACGGTAGCTTTTACTCCGACAGCAGCCGGAATTTATACCCTTTATGTAGATATTAAAGACGCCAATGGGAAACTTGCAACTCAGGGAAAAGTTGAAAATTATAAGGTTGTCAATGCACCGAAACTTGCTGATTTTTCAGCGGTTAAAGATATAACGGTGGGTGAAACGGCGACGGCCATTCCTTATAGCGGTGACACGATTAAATTAACAGCCAAAACAACTGATAAAACCGGAGAGGGAAACCTGACCTATCGTTTTTATTATACGCTGGGTTCAAAAGAATTCTCAATCAGTACGGTTACAAAAACCGATCGGGTAGCAAACGAAGAAGCAACCGTTGATTTCAAACCGACTGTTGCTGGAACCTATAACCTTTTTGTAGAGGTATCGGATGGAACATCAAAAGATACGGAAAAACTTGCCAGTTACAAGGTATTGGGAACAGTATTGGCTAAAGCGGTTAAAGTGAGCAAAACAACCGGGTTGATTGCCGGCGATACGGTAAAACTCACAGCGGCTGCAACCGGTGGAAAATCGGCTTATACCTACCAATTTTACGTCAAGGAGTCTGCGGCTTCAAGTTATACACCGATTGGAACAGCAACAACAGCAAATACAACGAGTTATAAATTGCCGGCAGCCGGAACCTATACATTTTATGTACAAATTACCGATGCCAATAAGGCGGTAAGTACTAACATGACTGCAACCGGTACGTCTGTAACGGTGACGAATCCGCCGGTTATCAGTGATAAGGGATATGCCGGATCAACAGGTACAGTTCTTTACACCGATGACATTATCAAATTAACAGCTAAAACAAAAGATAGTACCGGAGAAGGAAATCTGACCTATCGCTTTTATTATAAACTGGGGTCTGCAGAAACGACAATTGCTACTGATGCTAAAACCGCCAGGGCAACCAGTGAAGAATCAACAACTGATTTTACGCTTCCGGGAGCCGGAACCTATAAAATATTTGTGGAAGTAACGGACAAAGCAGGATCAAAAGATACCGAACAAATTGCCAGCTGCAAGGTATTGGGAGATATATTTGTTAACACGATTAAAGTGAGCAAAACAACCGGTTTGTTCCTAGGCGATACGGTGAAAATTTCAGCAACTGGAGCCGGGGGGAAAACGCCTTATAGCTATCAGTTTTATTATAAGGAATCTGCGGACTTAACTTACACACCGATTGGAACTGCGGTGAAAACAAATTCAATCAGTTTTGTGCCAAAAGCAGCTGGAACCTATACTTTTTATGTAGCAATGACAGATGCCAACGGTATAATAAGCAGCAATAGCCAAACAATCATCAGTGACCCAGTTACGGTAAGCAATCCGCCAGTTATTGAAAGTTTAATTGCCAGTCCTGTAAAAGGTGGAGCGGTTTATGAGAATGGTCAAGTTATGTTAACAGCCAAGATGAAAACAGGTAGCGGAGAAGGAAATCTGACCTATGCTTTTTCATATATGACGGGTTCTACAGTAACAAACATTGATGCATCAAAAGTTTCTGGAAACGTGGCAACATTTAATATTGAAACGGCGGGTACATATACGCTTCGTGTTACTGTATCCGACGGTATATCCGAGGATACCCAAACAATTACCGGCTATAAGGTGTTGACCGGGGTTTCTGTTAAGAGTTTAAAGGCAGATAAACCATCCGGACAGAATATCGGAACCACCATTAAACTGACAGCCGTGGCCAGCGGAGGAAAAGCACCTTATACATACGAGTTCTATTCAATTAATGAAAATGCCATCGAAAATATAATCCAGAAATATTCAACGTCTAAAACAGCGAATTTCAAACCAACTGAAGGCGGAGCCTATAACCTTTATGTACGAGTCAAAGATGCGAATGGAAAAGTATGCACCAATGATAAAGATATTGGCATTTCGGATTATGAAGTGACAAATAATCCCAGAGTCAGTGACTTTTCAACCAGTCTGCCAGCTGGTCAAACTGGCCCATATGTGGATGCTGAAATCGGCTTGACTGCTACGGTAACCGGAGGGACGGCACCTTATAAGTATGTGTTTTCCTATAAACTGGGTACCGGGGCACCGGTAACGATTGATAACACTGATGGAGATAACAAGGCAACTTTTAAACCGAGCGCACCGGGAAGCTATACCCTTTCGGTAACGGTAATGGATAAAGATAATAATACCAGCCTTCCGACGACGAAGTCTTTCAAAGTTATCGCTAAGCCTACGGTGAAAAGTTTTACAGTCAGCAAAAGTTCAGTTGTAAAAGGCAGTAAAGTTACATTAAGCAGTGCCGTAGCCGGTGGGCAATCGCCATATACTTATGAATTCTCTTACAAAAAATCTGGTGATACTGACAAGACGATTATCCGGTCATATTCGGCCACAAGTTCCTATACATGGACGCCGGATACAGCCGGTACCTATACCTTGACGGTAGGGATTAAAGATAAATACGGAACTGAAACGACTAAAGACACAACATTAACTGTAACACCGTAACAGAAAAATAGCACAGAGTGTGTTGTAAAAAAACGCCAGGAAGGACAAGAGATATTTCTCTTGTCCTTCCTGGCGTTAAGGTGCTGTTATTTTGTGTTACTGATTGTATTTGGATAAAACCCTCCCGGCAATGCGAACGGTATCGTACTCGTTTGGCAGAATCGGCGGGTATTTGGGATTGAAGGAAATAAACTGTTGATTCCGATACTGTTTGATGTAGCCTTCGCTATTGATGACAATGATGCCCACATCTCCTTCATGCAGATGGGCAGCCGGTTCCACAAAGACGATATCGCCATTGTAAAAGGCCGGTTCCATGCTGTCCCCGGAAACACGGACCGCGTATTTGGCGGCAGGTGGCGTGGTGCCGGAGGAAAAAGACCTAAATTCATACTGGTCGGAATCCAGGTAGCTGCCGATTCCTGCAGAGGCAGGGAGCAGATAAAGGGGAAGCTCTCGCATTGGTTCAAAGGGCTTTTTCAGATTACGATCCTTTTCGTACTGGATAAGCTGAGCAAGATTTTCATATAAAAGGACTTGACCGTCGGTTGATAATTGACGGTATAAGGTCATCATTCGAATTTCCTGTTCGGAATACCGGGCTTGTTCTCGGTTTTGCATGGGCTCTAACTCTAGTTGATAATCCAGGGCTGCCACCACGGCTTTCAGGGTTTCATATTTGGGATTTTTGGTTTCACCGGATAATAATTTATGGATCGTCGGCAGGGGAATGCCGGACTTTTCGGATAATTCATGAGCAGTCATTTTTGACTGCTTTTTTAGTGCCTTGATTTTTTCAGTAATCATTGTCTTCACCTCGGCTTTATTATAAAGGATGATGGTTGAAATTTCAATAAAAATAATCATAAACGGTTAAAATTTCAGTTTGGGATTGACAATTTATCATAAAAGGGTATATCATTAAAGAAAATATCATGAATGATGATAAGGCGAGTGGTGAGAAAAAATGGAGCGTGTTATTTTACACTGCGATATGAACAGCTTTTATGCCAGTGTGGAATGCCTGTATCATCCGGAGCTGGCTGGGCTTCCGGTGGCGGTTGGCGGAAATCCTGAAAAACGGCATGGCATTATTCTGGCCAAGAATCAGCTGGCCAAAGAAACCGGAATTAAAACCGGCGAAACCATTGGAGAGGCCCGGGGAAAGTGTCCGAATCTGGTGGTGCTGCTTCCAAATTATGCCCATTATCTGGGGTTTTCGCGCTTGGCCAGAAAAATTTATTACAGCTATTCAGATCTGGTGGAGCCTTTCGGTTTGGATGAAGCCTGGATCGATGTGACCCGCAGTGTGAGTCTGCATGGCAGTGGGGAAGAAATCGCCCGGGAAATAAGCCGGCGGATTCAGGATGAACTGGGGATAACGGTATCCATCGGGGTATCCTGGAATAAAATATTTGCCAAATTTGGTTCGGATTACAAAAAGCCTAACGCCATTACGGTGATTGATCGGGATAATTATCAGCAGATCGTCTGGGAACAGGAAGCGGGAGATTTGCTCTATGTGGGGCGGTCAACCAGAAAAAAGCTGATGAAATACGGCATTTATACCATCGGTCAGGTGGCCGGGACCTCGATTGATTTTTTGGTTCTTCAATTCGGAAAAATGGGTGCGGTTTTATGGCGGTTTGCCAATGGCCTGGATGACAGCCCGGTGAAATGTTTTGATGAAAATTACAACGGCAACGAACGGATTATCAAGAGCATCGGCAACAGCATCACTACACCTCGGGATCTGAAGAATCTGGAGGATGTGAAGCTGATTATTTATATGCTGACGGAGAGCGTCGCCATGCGTCTGCGGGAAACAGGCTGCTTCTGTGAAACCGTGGCTATCCATGTGCGCAACAAGGAGTTGAAAAGCTTCACCAGACAGACCAAAATGGACAAGCCGACGGACTTGACCAATGAGATCGCTGAGGCGGCTATCCAGTTGTTTGTGCAAAGTTATGATTTCAGCTCGGATATCCGTTCGTTGGGGGTTCGGGCGGCAGATTTAGTACCGGATACGGTGCCGATACAGCTTGATGTATTTGGCCGGGAGGAGGAAAGAATCCGCCTGGCCCGTTTGGATACAACCATTGATGGTCTGCGGAAGCGATTCGGCAATCTATCGGTACGAAGAGCTGTTACATTGGGGGATAACATGAGCGGTCTGGACCCGAAAAAGGATCATATCATTCATCCGGTGGGCTATTTTTAAAGGAGAACAAAGATAATGGTGATAAAAAAATATGTTCAGGTGATTGCAAAATTTGAAGAAAACGGAGCGATGATTCCTTTGCAGGTGCTGTGGGAGGACGGACGGGTATTTGAAATTGATCGGGTTTTAGACCGGCGGCCCGGGGTTTCGCTTAAGGTGGGCGGTCAGGGGATCCGTTATATCTGCCGGATTTTAAACAAGGAGGTCTGTCTCTATTATGAGGAGCCCCGGTGGTTTGTGGAAAGCAAAGTGTGAGTGGCGGGCGATTGGGAATCGCCCCTACGAGATGATGCGTTTGGTTAGCGGCAACTAAAAAAGAGGCCAAGGCCTCTTTGCTTTGTTCATTTATTTTTTTATGAAACAGCGGCGACAATGCTCTGCATGGCGGTTGAATCAAAGCCGGATTCACAGAATACCGAATAGATAAAGGCTCCAGATGTCCAGAGGGCCAGGCCTTCGGCGCCTTCGTTATATTTGTATAATACGTCAATCCCAGTGCTGTTTGTAATGGTTTGGCTATCTGAAAATTCGGTATAAACCCCAGCGATGTTGTCAACAGTGGCGGCGGCTTTGCGGACGGTGTATGCTACTCCGTTTGAAGTGAAGTCGGCTTGAGCGATGGTGTCATCAATGGTGAAATATTTTATGCTGCTGATGTCAGTTGGCAGAGAATCAAAGGTAAAATCAAGTGCGTCTTTGATTTCAGTCGTTGATTCTCTTTCTACCATCGGGTTGGGAATCTCGGTGGAGTTTTTGGTGGTGCTTCCAGTTGTGTTTTTGTCTGTTTTTGCACAACCGGAAAAACTGATGGCCATGAGGGCAGAAAGAATCAAGACAACGACAACAATTTTTTTCGATTTCATAGTAACCCCTCTTTCTAAATTTTGCTTCGTAGGGGCGATCCATGATCGCCCCTACGGTTATGCCTATACAGTTAAATAGGGCAGTTGGTTTCCTGGGGAATGTGGGTAAACTGGCTTTTTCCGCTGGCATAATCGGCTACGCATTGGCCATGTCCCAACAGCTTGTATTTGTAGCTGAGGAGGCCATCCAGGCCAACCGGGCCGCGGGCATGGAGTTTTGAGGTGCTGATGCCGACTTCGGCACCAAATCCGAATCGGAAGCCATCACTGAATCGGGTTGAGCAATTCCAGAAGACACCGGCAGAATCAACAAACGTCAGAAATGTTTTGGCGGTGGATTCATTAGCGGTTAAAATAACATCGGTATGTCCGGAACCGTAGGTATTGATATGTGAAATAGCCGCCTCCAGCGTGGGAACAACGCGAATGGAGAGAATATAATCCAGGTATTCTGTTTTCCAGTCCTCCTCGGTGGCTTCTTCCACATCGATGATGTTTCGCGTGGCAGCGTCGCCTTTCAAGTGGACCCCTTTTTTTGCTAAAGCTTCTTTTAGGGGAGGCAACAGCGCCTGAGCGAGGTTCTCATTGACTAAAAGGGTTTCCAGGGTATTACAGGCGGCGACATATTGGGTTTTTGAATCGACAATAATATCGATGGCCTGTTCAATATCTGCGTCTTCGTGAGCGTATACGTGGCAAATGCCATCGGCATGACCCATCACCGGGATGTTGGAATTTTTCATGATGTACTGAACAAAATTATTTGATCCCCTGGGGATGATGAGATCAATGTATTGATCCAGCGCCAACATGGCCGTGACGTCATCTCGGGTTTCCAGGTTCTGAACCCAGCCGGCGGGAATGCCGGCGGTTTTTGTGGCTTCGCCAATCACTTTGGAAAGAATCCGATTGGTTGCCAGGGCTTCATGTCCACCTTTTAGGAGAACCGCGTTGCCGCTTTTCAGGCAGAGGGTTGAAATTTGAACAAAAGCATCGGGTCGGGATTCAAAGATAACGCCGATAACGCCAATCGGACAGGTTACTTTGTAAAGGTCCAGTCCTTCATCCAGCTGGGTGGACAGCTTAGTGGCGCCTAAGGGATCTTTCAGTTCTACTAAACTTTGAATACCCTGGATGACGTCGGTGATCTTGTCGGCGTCAAAGGTGAGGCGTTTTAACAAGGGCGCACCAAGACTTTCTTCCTGACTCCGTTTCATGTCTTCCTGATTGGCGGCGATGATGGCGGTTTCGTTTTCTTTAAGGGCTTTGGCAATGGCCAGTAGACCGGCGTTTCGGGTGTTGCTGTCAGTGGCGGCTAAAAGAATGCCGGCATCTTCGGCGATTTTTCCGCGTTCTTCCATTTGCATTGGACTTCCTCCTTTGAATTTATAAAATATTTGGATGCCTTTGGCATCCTCTGTTTATTGACGTTTTCGGGCGATCATGGATCGCCCCTACGGTTTTTTAGTAAAGGCATTATTAAACGAGTAGATTCTCGCGTATTTTTTTAAAGTCTTTTTCGCGCAGATCGGTTTCTTCGAGCAAATAATGCTCCACATTTCCAAATTTCGTATTGACGTAATTCATGGAAATTTTCAGCCAGGCCGGTTTCACTCCGTAAAATTCCCAAAGGTTATAATTATCGATGGACAGTTCTTCGGACATGATGGTTCCTAAAAGCTGAAAACTTTCATCAAAGGTTAAATTGGTTAGAGTATAATCCGATAAGATAACATCATCTTTAACGCCAAGAAGACCGAGAATCAGATAGGTCATAAAACCGGTGCGGTCTTTTCCGTTGGTACAGTGGTAAAGAATAGGAAACTCGGATGGTTCGGTTAAATATTTTAAAACTTCGGCAAAGCATTGAGCCCGTTCTTCGGTTTGCACTTTGTAAATTCCACGCATGAAGCGATCCACGGTACCGGGCTGGGTAAAGTCGATGCCGTCGGTATCTTTATCCAGGCTGTTAAAAATAGGAAGTAGGTGATATTCAGTGGATTTCGGTAACCGGTCAACCGTTTTTTGGGCCTTGGATTCATTTCTAAAGTCGAACACGTGTTTTAGTTTTAAATCGGAGAAATATTCCACGTCTTTATCAGACAGGTGGGCCAGCTCTTCACTGCGGATGACTTTGCGCCATTTGACTTTGCGCCCCTCAAGCCCGGTATAGCCGCCGATATCGCGGATGTTGATGGAATTTTCCAGCTGGATCAGGCGCTTGCCCAATTGCGTTTCATCGCAGAAAATCAGGTTGTCTTCATCTTTGAAGTTGTACAGGGGCAGGCCGCTGGGAGAAACCAGCCCTGAATAAGTTTTGACAGGCGCTTCGGTTTGAACTTCTTTGATGGGGACGTTCGTTTTTGGTGATTTGTCTGATGGTGCTTCGGTTTTGGCAGAGGGGTGATTTTTTTGCATAATCTTTCGGATGAGAAAGTATGCCGGGACGGTGGCGGCAGCTCCGGCGATGAGTGCAATGAGAATCGATTTTTTCATTGATTGTTTCCTTTCTGTGACACTTCTGCTATGGGCGTTTGCGGGCGGG
>JGI24143J45723_1001178_pt1 | contig 12797 bp, 9 predicted proteins | sample BarGraIncu00432A_FD_45723 | JGI IMG/M metagenome (IMG submission 45723)
TTCTAAGGTGGCCTTTGAGGGTATCTATTCCGATGTAAAGAATATGCGACAGAAGGTGGAGGCTATTGTTGTCCTTGTGAATAAACAACAAAACGGTAGCGTACAAGTTGAACAGGCAATAAAAGGGATTGCTGACTCTGCTCGGGTGAATTCCAATAGCTCCCAAGAAGTAGCGGCAGCCAGTGAAGAACAAAATGCCTCAGTGCAAGAAATTGTTACTGCAGTTTCCAGTTTGGCAACAATGGCTAGTCAGTTACAAGAAGTTGTTAGTAAGTTTAAAGTATAATAATAACTAGACCAAATTAATAATAATTTAGGTTGCTTAATTATTATTAATTTGGTATACTATCAAAGNCGCTCAAATAAGTTATTAAATTACTTGTAGCCAATATAATAATATAAGATTCTTAGTTTTAAAACNGTTTTAAATATTATTATAAAAAAGATTGACATGNNATGAGAAATGCGGTATAATAATTCATGTCGCTAGGGAATAGTGAAAATTATGGTGGCTGTGGTGAAGCGGTCAACACGGCGGATTGTGGTTCCGTTATTGCGAGGGTTCGATCCCCTTCAGCCACCCCATTTTATAACAAACTAGCAATGTAAACTTAGGGGCATCGCCAAGTTGGTAAGGCACGGGACTTTGACTCCCGTATGCGTTGGTTCGAGTCCAGCTGCCCCTGCCACTACGGTTCATTAGCTCAGTTGGTAGAGCACCTGACTTTTAATCAGGGTGTCCCGCGTTCGAGCCGCGGATGAGCCACCATTAATTTCATATGCGGGAATGGCGGAATGGCAGACGCACCAGACTTAGGATCTGGCGCCGCAAGGTGTGGAGGTTCAAGTCCTCTTTCCCGCACCACATTAATTACAGTGCTTTCAGAGATTTCTTTGGAAGCTTTTTTATGCCTTATTTGAATGATACAAGCTGAAGTTGACACTGGGGTTGATAACTTTATTTTCAGTATGACTATGCATGGCATTATCGTATATGGTATAATCAGTTATGGTTTTGCGAATTTCAAATAGGGCTTGTAGAGAAATAGTAACTAGCCTTAAAAAGAGAGTGATGTAGCTCAAAGGATATATAGCGAAACTGTACTGGGTTGATACGATATCATTATTTAATTCAACAAGCGGGAATGGCGGAATGGCAGACGCACCAGACTTAGGATCTGGCGCCGCAAGGTGTGGAGGTTCAAGTCCTCTTTCCCGCACCACATCGATTACAATGCTTTCAGAGATAACTCTGGAAGCTTTTTTATTGCTCAGAATGTCTGACGTTGGTAAATGAGAAACCCCTTTAAACCACAAAGGTCGCAAAGCGATACAAAGGACACAAAGAAGAAAATTAAATCTTTCTTCTTTGTGTCCTTTGTGTTTAGCGTGGTTTCGCCTTGTACGTGAGGGGGGTTATTTCTTCAAATGGAAGGGAACGGTAGTTACGATGACATTTTCTTTGAGAATTAGCAAAGTGCGTAGTACCCAACCGGTCTGGTTGTGGAGCAGACGGTGCCACCATTTCTTTGTTTGGAATTCGGGTATTAAAATTGTGATAAAATCTTCCGGCTTCTTTTGGTGCTCTAGTTCAATGATGTAATTAAGCAGTGGTTGAATGACGAGTCGGTAAGGAGAATAAATTGTTACGAGCTCAATACCGGGATTCCAAGCATGCCACTTTTCTTCTACTTTTAGTCCGGTTGCTTCATCTGTAGCTATGTGCAAAGCGACCACATCTGTGCTGATACTAGTGGCGTATTTAAGGGTCTGTGCTACAATATAGGTGGGAGTGGAAACAGGAACAATAACCCAATTCCGGCCAGCTTTAAGATTGACAGCGGTTTCTGGGTCAAAGTCTTCTATTGGTAAGTGCAGTTGATCAGACATATCGTGATAATGAGAGCTAATCTTTCTAAATATGAAAATCATAAATGGAATAAAAACAATGACTGCCCAAGCACCGTGGGAAAATTTGGTGATTCCGATAATAAGTACGACGATCCCAGTGACGATGGCCCCCACTGCATTTACGGCAGCATGAGTAATCCAACCGGGCGTTCTCTCCTTGCGCCAATGGACAACCATGCCTGTCTGTGCAATCGTAAATGAGAGAAAAACGCCGATAGCGTACAGTGAAATTAGACTATCAGTATTTCCCTGATAAATATAAATTAACAGACCAGCTACAATGCTGAGTAAAATAATACCGTTGGAAAAACTTAAGCGCTCGCCACGGACACCTAAGTAGCGAGGCATATAGCCGTCTTTGGCTAGAAGAGACAATAGGGAAGGTAGGCCATTAAANGAAGTATTGGCAGCTAAATACAGTACGATCATAGTAGTGATTTGAATGTAATAATACGACCAGCCACGTCCGAAAGTCAATTCGGCTATTTGGGATAAGGCTGTGATACCCTCCACTTGCAGTAGATGGAAGTGCATAATTAGGAATGAAATTCCAATAAACATGAATCCTAATATACCGGACATCCAATATGTTGTTGTTGTTACATTACGTACTTCAGGTGAACGGAACATGGGTACGCCGTTAGAGAGGGCCTCTACGCCAGTCATGGAACTGCAACCATTAGCAAAAGCACGTAAAATGAGGACGAAAATTGTCCAATCAAATTGCCTGGCCAAGGATTCGGGAGGAATAATTGGCGTCTGTTGAGTCAAAGCTTGATAGACTCCAGTACCAATTAACGCCATGATACCGAAAATAAAAGCATAGGTTGGATAAACAAAAGCGGTAGAGGCTTCCCGTACGCCTCGTAGATTTACTAACATTAAAATGCCAAATAAAATGACCAAATCAATTGATACTTGGTGTACGGCCAATGCGGGGAAAGCCGATGAAAGGGCAGCTGTTCCTGCGCAAACACTTACAGCAACAGTAAGTGTGTAATCTGCAAATAAGGCAGCTGCGGCAATCAGGGCCGGCATTTCGCCAAGATTGTTTATGGCTACGGAGTAGGAACCGCCGCCGCCGGGATTTGCCTTGGCTACTTGCACATAGGAAAAAGTGACAATGGCGAGCAACGCCAAGATAGCTAGTGAGATTGGCGCTAAATAACCATAAGCTATAATTCCTGGAAGTGTAAGAATGATCATAATTTCCTCAGGCCCATAAGCTACAGAAGATAAGGCGTCTGAAGAAAAGATGGCTAACGCTTTCCATTTGGGGAGTTTTTCATGGCTCATTTCTTGATTGTGCAATGGTCTGCCAATCAATATTCGCCGGAATAATTTAATCATGACGATCTACCTCCAAGAGTAGTATGCATTTTTTTTTGATAAAATACTTCATTAATATAAAATTAAGATGAGAGCAATTTTTGCGATATTATCGCGAATACAGTAAGATATAAACTATAATTTAGCATGAGATCAATTATACAATATTTATAGTAAAAAGGAAGTAAGATTACGTAATCTTTACACAATCTTTACAGCAAAACAAGAGTCCAATCTTAAGCAACCATAAGAAAACAGGCACTGATTATAATCAGTGCCTAAAACAGTAGCTGTCAGTGGGATTTTAACCCATAGAAGTACACTAATGGCGAGGCCAACATTGTTGCCTTGGCCAACATTGCTGAGTGGGCCAGCATTGCTGACGAGGCCAGCATTGTTGCTGAGGCCAACATTGCTGCCTTGGCCAGCACTGCTGAGTGGGGAAACATTGTTGCCTTGGCCAGCATTGTTGATTGGGCCAACATTGATGGTTGTTTGGGGAGCAGCCATAAGCTACATAGGTAGCGCGAGGAAAATCATCATCGTCATCATCATCCCAATCATCTATTTCGGGACGATCCCATTTTGGTCTTTGGTCATTATCGTCATAATACACTTGATTTATCCTCCTTTGTTAATTTGGACTTGGGTAGCATTTTCCCATATACCAGTAAATGGGTTATATGCGCAATTTTGAGGAGGGGCTAGCCAGGATTTACTGGGGTCGAAACCTTGAGCGAGTGGCCGGCAGTCTGAACAGGCATAGCGGAATTCACAGTCTTTGCATTTATCGATGGAATCTTTGGTGGTGTGCCAACATTTATTGATGGGCTGGTCTCTAAGTATTTCCGATAAAGGGGTTTTTAGGATGTTTCCACATTGCTGATTTCTAGCAAAGATGCAGGGAATGACATCACCGGCTGTTGTAACGGCGATTTTTCCCGCTAGACATGTATGGTGGTGATGGGCAGCGGTAAAAGAGCTTTCGTCAGTGTAGAATGGTGGCTTAATGGGAGGCTTGCAATAGGTTGTAGGTAGTAAGTGTAGGTCATCACCTCTACCGGTAGGTCTAATAACATCTGGATAACTACCTTTCATTCCAAGCTCATCATATAGTTTCATAATGTTTTCTACTTCATTTTCATTAGCCTTCATAATAATGGAAGCGATACGGAGGGGAATATCGGCTGCCATTATTTTCTTGATCGCTGTCATGGTTTTGTTGAAGCTATTTGGTTGCAATGTTACTTTGTCATGTATTTCGGCATTGTTGGCATAAATAGTAGTAGCAATACTGACATTATAATTTTTAAAGAAATCCACACACTCATCATCAACTAAAGTACCGTTGGTGAAAATTTCGATGCACTCATAGCCAAGCTGGTGTGCTTTTAAAACGAGTTCACGCCATTTGGGATAAAGGAGTGGTTCGCCGCCAATCAATTGAATACCAGTGGCGCCTGCTTCTTTTGCTTCAGCAATGAGTGACAGCCAACGATGATGAGGCAATGGCTCGGGAACAACAGTTGATGGTCCACACTCAGCATAACAGTGCAGGCATTTGCTATTGCAAGCTGAAGTCAGTTCCAACCAAATAAAATCCAGTTTGACTGGTGAATGTGGAAAAGTTAGCTCTGGTACTGGGACCGGCTTGGTGTCATGAAAGGCCCCTAGATTTTTGTCACGTAATTTGTTCAAAAAATCCATATATTGAAGATTATCGGCAGAAGATATGTCCCATAAATCTTCAATAGCGTTATCTTGACAGGCACTGAGTATTTGGGCTGCACTTAAGTTTATAGAATGCACTTTACAAGTTCTAAAATCATAAATTGCGGCTCTGTTAGCGCCTTTCACCAGTTTGCAATAATCTTGTAGCTGATAATGCAATGCCTTAGCCTCCTTTATGTTGATGTAGTTCATAATATTAATGGGATTAACTTTCTGTGCAACTTTGATAAAAAATTCAGAGCTTGCTTTGACAAATACTACAGAAATCGATATACTGTGTATAGTATTATAGTTCCCTTGTAGTATTAAAAGTGCGGAAGTCGTTCAACGGTAGAATATAGCCTTGTTTAGGCGAGGGACTACAAATTTTAGTCAGGTTTTCCGCTCCATGAAATATCCCAAACTCGGCAGTTAGTGCGGGTTTTTTTGTATATATCTTGTTTTAATTTGATATTTATGGTATCATATGTGGTATTGCAAAGCTTGGGTGTTAATATCCAAATTGAGGGAAAAATTTTGAAAACGGAAAATATGTTGTAACAACAGTAATATTTAGTAGCGATTTAGATAATTTCGCGAACTAAATACATAGGGAGGATATAGTATAAATGAAAGCAACAATGGAAACGATAGACAACAGCGAAGTAGTATTCGAAATTGAGGTGCCACAAGCTGAAGTAGCAAAAGCGGTTGATAAGGCATATCATAAGTTAGCAAGCAAGGTCAATATTCCTGGGTTCCGTAAGGGGAAAACCCCCCGGAATATTTTAGAACGCCATATTGGTAAAGAAGCTATATTGGACGAGGCTTTCGAGATTTTGGCCAGCCCAGCATACGGAACAGCCCTTGAAGAAAATAATATTGAACCAGTAAGTCGTCCTAAAATTGATGTAGTTACTATGGCTGAAGATAAGGACTTAGTGTTTAAAGTGACTGTAGTTGCTAAGCCTGAAGCAACATTAGGGCAATACAAGGGGCTAAAAGTATCTGAGAAAGTTGCAGAAGTGACGGAAGAACAGATAAATGCTCAGGTGCAGACCATGCGAAATACTCATGCAAAAATGGTAGTAGCCGAAGGTGTAGCCATTGCGGATGGGGATTTTGCAATTATAGATTATGAAGGATTTTTGGATGGAGTTGCATTCCCAGGTGGTGAAGGCAAAGCTCATCCACTACAAATTGGATCCAATACTTTTATTCCAGGATTTGAAGAAAAATTGATCGGAGTAAAAGCAGGCGAAACTGTAGATGTTGCTGTAACTTTCCCTACAGAGTATCATGCCACTGATTTAGCAGGTAAGGAAGCTGTGTTTAAGGTAACAGTCAATGATGTGAAACGTCAAGAATTACCAGAACTTGATGATGAGTTTGTCAAAGACGTAAGCGATTTTAATACTGTTGAGGAATTAAAAGCTGACATTAAGAATAAGCTGGAAGTGACTGCTGCTGAAAAGGCGACCCATGAATTCCGTAATGCAGCGATAAAACTAGCTGTTGACAATGCAGTTGTTGAGATTCCAGAGATCATGGTTGAAGATCGTATTTCTAAAATGATTGAAGATTTAGGTGCTAATTTGGAACAGCGCGGCATGAAACTTGCAGATTATATGAAATATATGAATTCTGATATGGCTGCACTTCGCCAAAATTATCATGACTCAGCACTAGAGGGCGTTAAGACAGATCTGTTAATGGAAGCAATCGTCAGAGCCGAAGGTTTGGAAGTAAGTATCGAAGAAATTGACGCTGAGATTGGTGCTATTGCCAAAGGGTATGGCGCTGAACTCGCAGATGTTAAAAAAATTATTAATGAACAGGGTAGAATGTCTTTTGTGGTTGATTCTATTCTGCGCAAAAAAGCAGCTCAGCTTGTTATTGAAAGCGTAGAAAAGGAATAATAAACCAATAGGGGTGTTAGAATATGAACTTTGTACCAATAGTAGTGGAGCAAACGAGTCGTGGGGAACGGTCCTATGATATTTTCTCACGACTCCTTAAAGATCGTATTGTTTTTATTGGTGGTCCTATTGATGATAATGTGGCAAATGTGGTCATTGCTCAACTATTATTTTTAGAGTCAGAAGAGCCGGATAAGGATATTCATATGTATATTAATAGCCCGGGTGGTGTTGTCACTGCAGCGCTAGCTATTTATGATACTATGCAATATATTAAGCCGGATGTGTCCACGATTTGCATGGGCTCAGCGGCTAGTGCCGCAGCGTTTTTGCTAACGGCAGGAGCAAAAGGAAAACGTTATGCGCTCCCATTTGCTCGTATTATGATTCATCAGCCTCTGGGGGGAACTCAAGGGCAGGCTACTGATATTCAAATTCATGCCAAGGAAATACTAAGACTGCGTGAAATTCTTAATGGAATTCTTGCCAGTCATACTGGGCAGACTATTGAAAAAATTGGGCATGATACTGAACGTGATTTCTTTATGTCTGCTGAGCAGGCGAAAGAATACGGTCTTATTGATTCTGTGGTTGTTCGTGGAGAAAGGATTACGGAAAGTCCCAAATAGAGAGGTGATTGTATGTTAAAATTTGGGGATGACAAAGGTCAGCTCAAATGCTCATTTTGCGGAAAGCTACAAGAACAAGTCAAAAAATTGGTAGCGGGTCCTGGTGTATACATTTGTGATGAATGTATTGAACTGTGTAATGAGATTATTGAGGAGGAATTAAGCGAAGATATTAGTGTTGAACTTCGTGATGTTCCTAAACCTAAAGAAATAAAAGATATTCTTGACCAATATGTTATTGGCCAAGAGACAGCCAAAAAGACCATGGCTGTAGCGGTATATAATCATTACAAACGTGTTAACTTTACCAGCAAAACAGATGATGTTGAACTGCAAAAGTCTAATATCGTAATGCTTGGTCCTACTGGTAGTGGTAAAACATTACTGGCCCAGACCTTGGCTAAATTACTAAATGTACCCTTTGCCATTGCTGATGCTACCTCACTAACGGAAGCTGGTTATGTTGGGGAAGATGTAGAAAATATTCTACTGAAACTCATTCAAGCTGCTGACTATGATGTAGAGAAAGCGGAAAAAGGTATTGTTTATATCGATGAAATTGATAAAATCGCTCGTAAATCAGAAAATCCGTCTATTACCCGTGATGTGTCAGGGGAAGGTGTGCAACAGGCATTGCTGAAAATCCTNGAAGGAACGGTAGCTAGCGTTCCGCCTCAGGGAGGACGCAAACACCCTCATCAGGANTTTATTCAAATTGACACTACTAATATTTTGTTTATTTGCGGTGGTGCTTTTGATGGTATTGATAAACTGATCAGTGCCCGTATCGGTAAAAAGAATATGGGCTTTGGTGCTGAGATACGCAGTAAAGAGAAAAAACAAATCGGCGAGCTTTATAAGCAGATTTTGCCGGAAGACCTTTTGAAATTTGGGCTTATTCCTGAATTTGTTGGCCGTTTACCAGTTGTTGTGACCTTAGATGCTTTAGATGAGCAAGCTCTTGTTCGCATATTGTTGGAACCTAAGAATGCCCTTATTAAGCAATATCAGAAGTTCTTGGAAATTGATAATGTGCAGTTAGAATTCAAAGATGATGCACTAGATGCTATTGCCAAAGAGGCTTTAAAACGCAATACTGGTGCACGAGGCCTGCGAGCTATCATTGAAGGTATTATGTGTAACGTCATGTACGAAGTGCCATCCCGTACTGATGTGACCAAATGCACAGTGACGAAGGAATCAGTTTTGAATAAAGAAGATCCTATTCTGGTGACTGTTGACCGGAAAGCTAAGAAAAAAGAAGAATCAGCTTAATAATACAAACGTAGAAGAGGATTAGACCTTTTCTACGTTTTTAATTTCCTCCTTTTTGATTTAAGTATTTTTTTGACAGGATAAAATCAAGCTGTCGGATAATACTAAATTCATAATAATGATTAATGAGGGGAGGATTTGTAGAAGATGGATTACGCAGTAAGTATTGTTAGTGTAGTACAATTCTTTTTTGTGATAGTCATTGGCATGTATTTCTGGAATCTGCTTAGATCCCAGCAAGGTAATCGTGGAGCTGTAGAAAGGGAGTCTGTAAAAGAAATAGAAAAACTGAAAAAAATGAGAGACATCTCTTTGACTGAGCCATTATCAGAAAAAACTCGGCCAACTACATTTGCTGAGATTGTCGGTCAGGAAGATGGCTTGAAAGCTTTGCGAGCTGCATTGTGTGGACCAAATCCCCAACATGTATTACTCTACGGACCACCGGGTGTTGGGAAGACAGCAGCTGCTAGGCTTATACTCGAAGAGGCTAGACGCAATCCCTCATCACCTTTTAAGCCTAATTCTAAATTTGTTGAAATCGATGCTACCACCTCTCGCTTTGATGAGCGTGGTATTGCTGATCCACTCATTGGTACAGTACATGATCCTATTTATCAAGGTGCTGGACCTTTGGGTGTAGCTGGTATTCCTCAACCCAAAGCTGGCGCAGTCACAAAAGCTCATGGCGGGATATTGTTTATTGATGAGATAGGCGAGCTACATAATACGCAAATTAATAAACTTTTGAAGGTACTAGAGGATCGTAAAGTATTCTTTGATAGTTCATACTACAATAGTGAAGACACTAATATTCCTACTCATATTCATGATATATTCCAAAATGGAATGCCTGCTGATTTTCGTTTAATTGGCGCAACAACTCGTATGCCTCAAGATATTCCACCAGCTATTCGTTCGCGCTGTGTAGAGATATTTTTCCGGCCCCTATTGTCCGATGAGGTAAGCCGCATCGCATATAATGCTGCTAAAAAGATGAGCTTCATGATTTCAGAAAAAGCCGTTGAAGTAATTAAGCATTATTCTACCAATGGTCGCGATGTTGTGAATATTATACAGATAGCGGCTGGTGTTGCGATAAATGACCATAGACAGTCAATATCATGTGCGGATGTTGAGTGGGTTATTAATTTTGGACAATATAGCCCGCGGCAAGACAAGAAAGTACCCGATAAGCCACAAGTGGGATTTGCAAATGGGTTGTCAGTATATGGCGCAAATATTGGCGCTGTTTTAGAAATAGAGGTTACGGCTGTTTGCGGTACAGGGAAGTTAATTGTTACAGGTGTTGTGGATGAAGAGGAAATGGCTGCGCCAGGTCGCACAATAAGGCGAAAAAGCATGGCCCGGAGTTCTTTAGAAAATGTTTTAACTGTACTTTCCAATCGCTACGCAATAGAACTTAACAATTTTGATATTCATGTCAATTTTCCAGGCGGCGGTCCCATAGATGGACCTTCGGCAGGTATTACAATGGCAGTAGCTATTTATTCAGCTATTTATGGTATCCCCATTGATAATACTGTAGCCATGACTGGCGAACTCTCTATTCGTGGCTTTGTCAAACCCGTCGGTGGAGTGAGTGCTAAAATATATGCTGCAGAGCAAGCTGGAGCTCGTCAAGTTCTGATTCCTAAAGAGAACTTACAAGAAATGTTTAGTGAATTTGCTATTGAGGTGATCGGTATCGATACAATAGATGAAGCCTTGAAATACACTTTAATTAAACCAGATGTTATTCAGAAGGACTTTGAAACGCCTAAAATCGAGATATTGGCCGCTTCCGGCTTAAAAAGTGAGGTTTTAGTTCGATAAAGCGCCTTTGAATGTGGTATTATATAGGAATCAAGATAGCCCTCTTAAAAGAGGGCTACTCGTTATATTGTAAATACGAATTATTTATATGGTTTTTTCAAAAAGAATAATCATTTTGTTTTTATTTGTAATATATAAAGGATTTTAGGCGATTAATAAGAATATTTATAAGTAATGTAGATGAAAATAATAGTAATAAGTTAAGGACAATTTTGAGGAGGTTTCTTTCATGGAAAATAAAACAAGAATAATTCCACTACTGCCCCTTAGAGGCATTTTAGTTTTCCCATATATGATCATTCATCTTGATGTGGGCCGGGAAAAATCAATCACCGCATTGGAAGAAGCAATGGTGCATGATCGCCTAATCATGCTAGCGGCACAAAAAGATGCCCAGAATGATAATCCAACTCCCGAGGAAATTTTTAAAGTCGGTACAGTGGTTGAAATTAAGCAATTATTAAAATTGCCAGGTGGTACCATTAGAGTACTGGTGGAAGGATTACATCGTGCTGAAATCGTAAAATACGAGGATTCAGACACCTATTATCAGGTAGAAATAAATGAGTTTGATGAGCCTGAAGAAAAGACGACGGAGATTGAGGCATTAACACGAACGGTTATTGATCAATTTGAGCAGTGGGTGAAATTCAGCAAGAAGATACCGCCAGAGACTTTGGTATCAGTGGTTATAGTGGAAGAGCCAGGTCGGTTAGCAGATCTGATTGCTAGTCATTTATCCCTTAAACTTGAAGATAAGCAGGCCTTACTTGATGGTATAAATATCCAAGCTCGGTTGGAAAAATTGTGCGAAATTTTAGGCCGAGAAATGGAAATTCTCGAATTAGAAAAGAAAATTAATGTTCGTGTACGTAAACAAATGGATAAAACCCAAAAAGAATATTATTTGCGTGAACAACTTAAGGCAATTCAAAAAGAACTAGGTGAGAAAGACGATCGTAGCGCTGAAATTGATGAGTATAAAGAGAAAATTAAGGACCGAAAATTCCCTATAGAAACATTGGAAAGAATCAATAAAGAGATTGATCGTTTAGCGAAGATGCCACCCATGGTGGCTGAGAGTGCCGTTATTCGTACTTATCTTGATTGCCTGTTAGCGTTGCCTTGGAGTACAGAAACGACTGATATGCTCGATATTGATATGGCAGAAAAAACACTAGATGAAGATCATTATGGCTTGGAAAAAGTGAAAGAACGTATTTTAGAATACTTATCCATTCGAAAATTGACAAATACCATGAAGGGACCCATCTTATGCTTAGTAGGTCCCCCAGGCGTAGGTAAAACCTCTCTGGCTCGTTCCATTGCCAGAGCCATGGATAGAAAATTTGTTAGAGTTTCTCTCGGTGGTGTGCGAGATGAGGCAGAAATACGCGGTCATCGTCGTACCTATGTTGGAGCAATGCCCGGACGTATTATTCAGGGTATGCGAACAGCAGGTTCTAAAAATCCCGTATTTCTACTTGATGAAATTGATAAGATGAGTGCTGATTTTAGAGGTGACCCATCAGCTGCCCTTTTAGAAGTCCTTGATCCAGAGCAGAATAATACATTTAGCGATCATTATGTGGAAATACCTTTTGATCTGTCCAGCGTGTTGTGGATTATCACTGCCAATGTAATGCATAATATTCCTCGGCCTCTACTNGACCGTATCGAGATTATACAGATTCCTGGGTATACAGAAGAAGAAAAGGTGCAGATTGCCAAACGTTATCTGATTGATAAGCAAGTGAAAGAGCATGGACTTAGTGATAAGGAGATTGTTTTTTCTGAAGGCATCTTGAAAAAAATAATTAGTGCTTATACTCGTGAATCTGGCGTGCGTAGCCTAGAACGAACCATTGCCACATTATGTCGTAAAGTAGCACGTCAGATTGCCCAAAAGAAGCGTTCTAGTGTAAAAGTCACGGCTCAGAACTTGCATACTTTTTTAGGTGTGTCGAAGTACCATCATACACAAGCTGAAAAGCAACCTCAGGTAGGGGTGAGTACAGGCCTAGCGTGGACTGAGGTCGGTGGTGAAGTGCTCCCTATAGAGGTTTCTGTGATGAAAGGTAAGGGCAAACTCATACTGACAGGTCAACTGGGTGAAGTCATGCGCGAATCGGCTCAAGCTGGTTTTAGCTATATCCGTACCCGGGTTGAGGAACTTGGGATCGATGTC
>JGI24143J45723_1001182_pt1 | contig 12743 bp, 8 predicted proteins | sample BarGraIncu00432A_FD_45723 | JGI IMG/M metagenome (IMG submission 45723)
GGCGTAGCGGGCGGGGTGAGCTTCGGCGGTTCGGGCTCGGGGGCGGGGTCAGGTCGGCACCCCGGGGTGCCAAAACTGCCCCCTCTGCCACGCTGGCGGGGGTGGGGATGACTACCCCCATCGGGTGCTCCCGCGTGACGCTACGGGGCGCGGTGCGTGTGTCACATCAGACTACGGGGCGCGGTGCGTGTGTCACATCAGACCAAGGGGCGGGGGTAAGAGCGTCACTCTCATCAAAGGCTAGCGCTCTACTCAATAGCCCTCGCCTCGCTGGGCAAGAGCTGGCGCACTCTCTGCGGTGCGGCTGGGACAGTCAAGAATGGTGTGATTGAAGTGCAGGGAGAGCATTGCGAACTGGTTATGGAAACGCTTAGACAGCGCGGTCAGAGTGCGAAGATGGGCGGCGGCTAAGACCATTGACATACGCTGGCGACCAAACGGCGCAAGGGAATGCGCGTCATCATCTATCCCTTGGTCATTACGCCCGATCCGCCATGCCCTGTCGCAGGCGCGTGGCAAAAGTGGATCGGGCTTCAGCGTCGGTGATATCCGCAATCGGTCAAGCTTTGCCGCGAGCCACCTCAAGCAACGCTAGTTTTAGGTCACAATATTATCCGCGAAATTGTGCAATGCGTCCCCCTCGGTGCTGAACGGAACGCCGACCAAGGTCACAAGCGTTCCCATTGAGCCGCCAGCGTCGCTACCGTTGCTGTCGAAGCTGATCACCGTGCCGCCGCCGCCAGCGCTAAAGTGAAGGAAACCATCGGAGACGAGGTTGGCGAGACTGTTGTCGTGCGCGCCAGTGAAGTTAAGAACCAGACCGGCGAGATTGAGCATGTCTCCTTCGCCTGCTCCGCTGGGAAGAGCGGTGCTGAAGTCGGCGATGGTGTCGGCGCCGAGCAGCGCGTCGGCAAGGTTGCTGTACACGAAGGTGTCGTGGCCGCCGCCGCCGATGAGCGCGTCGAGACCGCCCCCTGCGGTAATCATATCGTCGCCAGTGCCGGCATTGATCTGGTCGTTGCCGTCACCTGCAATGATGATGTCATCGCCGGCGCCGGAATTGATGATGTCATCGCCGGCGCCGGAATTGATGAGGTCCGCGCCGGCGCCGGTGGTGATGGTGTCGTTGCCCGCTTCGGTCGCGACGGTGTTGATGCCGTCACCGGCGCTGATAATGTTATTGCCACCGCCCGCAATGATCGTATCTTCGCCGCTACCGGTGGTGATGGTGTCGTTGCCAGTGCCGGTCGTGACCGCGTTTGTGCCGTTGCCAGCGGTCACGGTGTTATTGCCGTTGCCGGCGTCGATGGTGTCGTTGCCGGCACCGGTGGTGATGGTGTCGTTGCCTGCGCCGGTCGTGACAACGTCATTGCCGCCATTGCCAGTGATTGTGAAGTCAGCCAATACGTTAGCAGTGATCGTGTCATCCGTTCCTGCCAGCGGTGAAGTGAAGGTCGTCGTGTCGAAGGGTAAGGTAAGATAGGTGAAGTCGGTCATAGTGTTTCTCTCTCTTTTCGTTAAGTGACGTACCCAGAGGTTCGAAAATCAGCAACAAAAAGAGCGGTCCCTTTATCTCAGGCGGGTGTCCGAGGGTATTTTTGTCGTCAACCAACATCTGGCAAGTGGTACCCGGCAGCCATTGCGGCGCTGACCGAGTGGGTCACTTTTAGCCATGTCATCCCGCTTGGTCTGTGCGGCAGCGTACGTTGCGATGGGTATCTTTTTAGGCCTGGGTCGTTGGCGTGGAAAGTGACGCGAGGCAAGACGTTCGGTTAACATCAACGTCATCGCTCCGATGCATTATTTAGTAGCAGTTTAAGGAAGGGCGGCCACTCGCGAGGTGCATTTGTCCGGCCGCTTTGGGTGGAAGCAGCCAATCAGGCAGTTGCAATAGGGGGCACCGAAAACGAAATTTTGATGATCGGTTTCAGTTCGGCGAGAATTTACGGTAACTCGTTGACGCGATTCGAGATTTTTTGAAACTGAGTGAGGTGCCGACCATAGTGGTTCGGCATAGGTTCGGTTAATGCAGAGCGGCACACCGGCATGCAGAAAAATTCTTAAAATTCTTGCACTTTCGAGACACGAATTTTTGGGTAGTTTCTTCTGTTAATCCGCAGGTCCCTGGTTCGAGCCCAGGTCGGGGAGCCAAGAAATTCAAGGGCTACATCGCAAGGTGTGGCCCTTTTTCTATTTCTGCACCGCCTGAGCGTCCGTCAATTTTCGTGCGATGTTGATTCCAACAGAGCGCAATATCGAGCCAACCAATTCCCGCAGACTCTAAATCCTCATCGTACAAAATATGGGAGAGGATGCAATCGCTCCATAAACACTCACCATTTCCCCCTAGATATTAATCAATTAATAAATATAGGTGTTGCAGTGACCAGTTGAATCCGCCGCATTTAAATGTAGAAGTGCAAATTAATCATTAATGATGCCCAAAAGCAATGACACTAATAGCAATTGAAAGTATAGTATTTCTTTGTGCAAATGATATTTTTGTATCCATAGCCCCGCCGTTTACTTAAACGGGGGAAGGAAGTCGAAGTACCCTCTCTGCTTGTAGTGAACAGACCCCACGTCGCCAGTCGATGATTTGCGCTAAGGTCTCGATGGCCCTTTCATGCCTCAGTTATTGCTGTGCAAAATAATAGAACAGTTTTGAAAAGCCAATATGCAAGCTTCTTTATATTTAGATTTTCATGAGACTTCAATGAAGCATAAAACAGAAGATGTATTTGGAGTCAAAAGCACCTTAGTTCATTCGTATGTTGAACGCGATCTCGTTGATGCCAGTAGTAAAACTAACCGACAGCTTCATCGCCAATGAACTGAAATGCCCGGAAGACAAAGCAAGAATCGAGTACGTTGATAGTGACCTTCCCGGCCTATACATCGAAGTCCGTGCCACCAGTCCGGGGCAGGGTACCTTTTACCTACGCTACAAAAATGAAAGCAACACGACCGCCCATCAAAAGATTGGCCGTACCTCTGACATCACGCTTGGGGAAGCACATAAAAAAGCCAAAATTCAGAAGGCAGAAATTGCATTAGGCAGCGACCCACGCGGCGAAGAAAAGGCACGGAAGGCAGTTATCACTTTTGCGACTTTTTTCGAGCAGCATTACCTACCCTATGCGACTTCAAGGAAGCGATCTTGGAAACGGGACGAAGAATTGTTCCGGCTGCGCATCAATGGTGTCTTCGGCAACAAGCGCTTAAACGAAATCACGCGCCAGCAAATCCAGACTTTTCATGCGTCGGTATTGGCTGAAGGGTTGGCTCCGGCCAGTGCTGATCATCACATAAAGCTGATTCGTCGTGCATTAAACCTTGCGATTGAATGGGAAATGCTGGAGAAGAACCCGGCGGCTCGCATTCAGCTTTATAACGTGGATAACAAGGTCGAACACTACCTAAACGACGATGAGTTGCAAAGGCTTGTGACGGTGCTTCGTGCCAATCAACCACCGACGGTATGTCAGGTTGCACTTTTCTTGCTCTCAACAGGGGCCAGGCTGTCTGAGGCGTTGCAGGCACGATGGGATCACATCGACCGGCAAACAAGGGTTTGGCGCATCCCGGCGTTAAATTCAAAGTCAAGGCGTATAAGGGCTATACCGCTTAACGACAGCGCGATCGAAGTGCTGGATAGTGTCGGCACGGAAGGCAAGCATGAGTCATTGTTCATCAACCTTCAAACTGGAGAACCTCTGACATCAGTGAATCGTGTCTGGGGGCGTCTGCGTAATAAGGCTGGACTGCCGCATCTCCGGTTGCATGATCTTCGCCATCAGTTCGCGTCGTTCTTGGTTAACAGTGGTCGCACCATATATGAGGTCCAAAAGATCCTCGGGCACTCGGACACCAAGGTGACTGAACGGTACGCTCACTTGTCACTGACCACGTTGCAGGCTGCGTCCAACAGTGCGTCAACGGCAATCAAGAGCGCGGTGAAGGTGGTGGCGGTAGAGGAGCCGGTCGCGGCGTAGCGGGGTCGGTGGGGCAGGTTCCGGCGGGGGTGAATCTGGCCTCCGCTGGGCCATAAATGGGCCTTTCTGCCGCTTGTGCGGGGCGGAGATGGCTACCCTCATCGGGTGCCCGCGCGTGGCGCTATGGGGCGGGTTTGTGTTCGAAATGTTAGGGGTCGGATGAGTGAAATTTGTACTGCAGGTGCTATGGGAGTGGTTGCAGGGATTGCTGATTAACCTTCAAGCTTAGGCCGAATTGGTTAGGCAGTTATGGCAAGATGGGTTTGATCAGATCGCTTACAGAAGGCGGCTATCTGCCAGGAGCAGAGATTAGACAGCATCGTTACGATTATTAGCCCAATTGCCATCCGACCGTTGGTACGCCATGCGATCCTGCTTTTTGCTCATGACACATTCCGTTTGTATCAAAACATGGAAAAGGAGAGCTTCAACAAGCAACTGTTTGGTACACTTATCCACTATTACTGGCTCAAAAAGCAGCTGTCGCTCTGAATCAAATTTTAATCGGCGCCGATATTAAGAAACCACGTTTGGCCTGAGGTGAGAATGAGAGCATTTACATTGTGGTTTAATCTAATTAAGAAAATTCGTGGCATTTACATATTGCTATGGGTTGGCACCATTCTAATCAATATATTTGTGATCCTAACGGTTGGCTTGGCGGTGAAGGAAAACCGCGAGCGTCTGTTTGCCAATAACACAATCCAGGCAGAAAATTATTCCAAGACTTTGGAGCAAGACCTTAGTGGTTTCATCAGCAAGATCGACATCACCTTGCTTACTGCCATTGAGGAAATCGCCAGGCAAAAGGCACATGGAGGCATTGACCCAAAGACGCTTGAAACCTTTTTAAAGCAGCAAGATGCCCATATTCCCGAGATGGGCGGTCTGAGAGTGGATGATGCACAAGGCATTATCCGATTTGCGGTCAAAGATGCGAAGGTGTCTAACGTAAGCATCGCAGACCGTCCATACTTCATTCGCCTGAGGGATGATCCATCTGCTGGCTTGGTATTTTCCGAACTTATCATGGGTCGTGTCGCCCAGATGCAGATGATCATATTGGGGCGTCGTATCAACAAGCCGGATGGCTCCTTCGATGGTGTTGTTCATGCTGCGGTGCCGGTGGAACGATTTTCGGACAGGTTTTCAGCGCTCGGCCTTGGGCCACTGGGGATTATCAGCCTGTGGGACAAGACCGGTGTGCTCGCTCGTTACGAAAAAGCTGAGGCCCATGGCGATCCGGCTGGTTTGAGTACGCCCTCTGCCAATTTTCTTGCATTCATCAATTCCGATCAAAGCGCAACTACCTATCATGCCAAATCCGTGATTGACGGTGTCCCCCGTATCTTCTCTGTTCGCAAGGTGGGTCCCCATCCACTCTACCTAGTAGTCGGCTTGGCCGATGAAGATTATCTGTCTGGGTGGCGTATCGATTCATTTCATATGGCAGGCCTAACGGTTCTTTTCATGTTCCTTTCCCTGTTTTTCACTACGCTAATTCATCGTGCCTGGAAAAGACGTGAGGCCGACCACGCAGATATTCTTCGGAAGGAGGAGGAATACACGACCAAGTTGGAGTACTCCTATAAAGAAACTGAACTGGCCAGACAACAAACCGAACTAATCCTGACTTCGGCTGGCGATGGCATCTGTTTGGTCGATTTGGAGGGCAAGATTGTTTTCATAAACCCGGCAGCTCGAAGGATGTTCGGTTGGGACGAAAATGAAGGGGTTGGCCTAGAAGTCCACAATCTGACCCACCAACATCATATTGATGATAGGCCCTACCCAAAAACTGAATGCCCCACTTTGAAGACACTCAGTGATGGGGAGCGGCGTCTGGTCAATGAAGATATTTATTGGCGCAAGGATGGATCCTATTTCCCAGTTGAGTTTACAGTTGCCGCCATGGCGAAGGATGGACAAATCATTGGTGCGGTGAATGTATTTCAGGATATTTCTGAGCGCAAGCGATCAGAAAATAAAATTAATCAGTTGGCCTTCTTTGATCAGCTTACAGAACTACCCAACCGCACGCTTCTAAATGATCGCATTAGACAAGGTATGGCCACCAGTGTGCGGAGCGGAAATTATGGTGCGCTGCTGCTCATTGATCTCGATAACTTCAAAGCGCTGAATGACACCCTCGGTCACGACATGGGGGATCTCTTGTTGAAGCAGGTCGCCCAGCGTCTGTTGGGATGTGTGCGTGAAGAGGATACAGTAGCCCGTCTGGGCGGTGATGAATTTGTTGTGATGCTAGGTGGCTTAAGTCGCGTACAAAGCGAGGCAGCAAGCCAGACTGAGCTTGTTGGCGAAAAAATTCGCGCAGCCATCAGCCAAACTTATCAGCTTGGAGATATCTTGCACTTCATTACTCCGAGTATCGGAGCAAGTATGTTCAATGGCAACCAGACAGAGATCAACGCTCTGATAAAACAAGCTGACCTTGCCATGTATAGAGCCAAGGATGCGGGGCGTAACACCTTGCGTTTCTTTGACCAGCAGATGGAAGTTGTCGTGATTGAACGTGCCAAGCTAGAAAGCGAAATGCGTGTTGCACTCCAAGAAAAGCAGTTCGTGCTCCACTTCCAACCCCAAATGGCGGGAAGCCAGGTGGCTGGATGTGAAGCATTAGTCCGCTGGCAGCATCCCATGCGCGGTCTGGTCTCGCCCAACGAGTTCATTCCACTAGCTGAAGAAACCGGAATGATCCTGCCATTAGGCTACTGGGTACTGGAAACCGCTTGCACACAACTTGCATTGTGGGCCAGCCGATCAGAAATGGCTCATCTCACCATCGCTGTTAATGTTAGCTCCCAACAGTTCCGTCAGCCAGACTTCGTCGATCAGGTGCTAACGGTACTCAATAAAACCGGGGCAAACGCAAAGCGATTGAAGTTGGAATTGACCGAAAGCATGCTTTTTTCCAACACAGAGGATGTTATCGAAAAGATGTTTGCGTTAAAGGGTAAGGGAGTTGGCTTCTCGTTGGATGACTTTGGCACAGGCTATTCTTCCCTATCGTATTTAAAACGTTTACCGCTTGATCAGCTGAAAATTGACCAGTCATTTGTACGTGACGTGCTCATCAACCCAAGTGATGCCTCAATCGCCAAGACTATCATCGCGCTTGCAGATGCCTTGGATATCAGCGTAATAGCAGAGGGTGTAGAAACAGCAATGCAAAGAGACTTTCTTGCTAATGCTGGCTGTCATGCCTCTCAGGGCTATTTTTTCAGTCGCCCGGTGCCTATTGATGACTTTGAGGCGTTTATGTTGCAGAGATGAATTTCATATGAGGAAGTTGTTTCGGTGAGCGTTTAGTGGTCACTTTGTGTCGAGCGCAGCTAGTTGAATCTGAACTCCAAAAGGTTCGCTCTTTGCCGTACAGCAAATGAATTGCATGAAAGGTGCACTGGCAAATCCCCCCCCAATTTTTGATGATCGGTTCCAGTTCGGTAAATTTTCGCTAACCCGTTGACGCGATTCGAAAATTCTTCAAACAATCAGGGACGCCGACCATAGTGGTTCGGCATAGGTTCGGTTAATGCAGAGCAGCACACCGGTAGGCAGAAAAACTTTTAAAAATCTTCAACTTTCGTGACATGAATTTTGGGGTGGCTTCTGCTGTTAATCCGCAGGTCCCTGGTTCGAGCCCAGGTCGGGGAGCCAAGAAATTCAAGGGGTTACGTGCAAACGTAGCCCCTTTTTCTATTTTTGACTTCGCCACACTATTGCCACAGTGCTAAAACAACCGGCGTGCGAGGTTAGTCGCACGCCAGAAGCGCGGCATCAGATTCATTCGGTCAATTTTCGAACAGCACGAACAGCCTGAATTTATCCGCGGTCAGCTTTGGGCTCGAGAGCGGGGGCTGGAGCGGGGGCTGGTGCGGGTTCGGGAGCGGGAACATAAATCGGACTAGCAACGGGGCAAGCAACACGGTCGAACGCACAGCCACCCCGATGGGCACAGCCTCCCAAAACAGATGCAATCAATAATATAAATGCTAAGCGCTTTGCCGCGACAATTTGATAAGTTTTCATGATTATCCCCTTGCTTTGTGAGATTTAAATATATAGCACTTCTTCACGATTGGTTTGCGCAAAATCAAATTTATCGTTCGTATCTAATTTATAGCCCGGGGCGATAAATGAGACTTGTGACTAATAAAATACATTCTGCTTTTATTAATTGAAATGGGGATTTCGCTCTGTTATTGTCTGATCATAACGCTGATTTGTTGCGTTTAAATTTTATTAAATACAACGTAACGGAGACGATCATGAAAAAATTAGTGAGTGTGACCGCAATTGTTGCTGCTATTGTTTCGACGTCGGCCTTTGCTCAGACGTCATCTGCTGCTTTTTCTGGGGTGGATTTGGGCTTGGGTATTAACCAATCTTCGAATACCGTTAAGGCAGGATTGTCGGTAGTAGATGTAGGTGGCGGATCGCTTGACGGTGTGGGCAAAACCTCGACTAATGGCGTTATTGCTGCGAACTATTTCTTCCCACTTAGTCCGAACTGGCTGCTCGGTATTGGCGGTACATACACATTAGGAAACCAAAAAGCAGGCGATGCTAACATCAATGGGAGCTCTGGGATGGGTGCTTCAGGATCTCTCAGATACAAGAATGCGTGGTCTATTCCTGTCACAATTGGTTATGCATTGGACCAGCGCGTGATGTTGTATGGAAAAATAAGCTACAACGCCATGAAGGGAGAGGCATCCGGTTCTTTTGACGATGGTTCTACTGTTAGTAGTGGCTCGGTATCCGAAAATTTCCGTGGTTGGGGTTATGGCGTGGGCACGCGCGTCAACCTGAGCAAGTGCGTATTTATCGACGGTTCGGTGGAGCAAATCGACTACAGAAGCAAATCGTTCAGTGTGGGAGGTGGTGACGTTCTTTCGATCAAGCCAACATCACTTAGCGGCAAGATCGTCGTGGGCTACCGCTTCTGAACAAGACAAAATACAATTTAAAAAGCCACCTCTCGCGGTGGCTTTTTTTACATTCACAATTTTTAGCAAATTAACAGAGCCGGTCCCGCAAAACTGGACAGTTGGTATTGACCCAACGCGACAAAAATACGACCAATATCGAATAGTGTTTTCATAGGTAAACCCGCGTATACAGTGTCAGAGTAATCAACTGTTAATCCGCAGGTCCCTGGTTCGAGCCCAGGTCGGGGAGCCACGATTCAAGGGCTGCATCGCAAGATGTGGCCCTTTTTCTATTGGTCAGTAAATTATCAACATTGCTGGATAAATATGTTTGATACAAGTCAATCAAAACGGTCTTTTCGTGGCGACTGGATCATCAATATGATGCTGCCATCTTGTCTTAGTGGGTCTCCAACTCGGAGGCTGTATGGCAACAATCCGCAAGCGCGGAATCTCTCAATAGCAAGCAAGGATATGCATCAAGGGACACACATTGAATACGTTTTCCGGTCGCCCAAGTCCCACAGATCAATCAGGCCGTAGCTGTGCATAAGAATGCGCTAGTGCAGCATTCTGAATCCTATCCAATTGCTGTAAGGGATTGCTGCGCGTTTAGAGCAGTTCAGGTAGCCGAGTGCGCAATTCTTTGAGCGATAGGGACGTGTAATCCTTATCAACCTCAAGTGACACCAGAGCGCTGAGGTGTGTGCCGAAATGTGAGCGCAACTGACCTAGAAATGCGGGCGCTGCGACCACAACAAGGCGCTCAAACGCATTTGCGACGCGCCCTTCATCTAGTCGCTCGGAAAGCAACTTGGCAAAACGGATCTGTTCCTGTTCCTTGGGATCGATTTGAACTTCCATGGCATGGCGCCCTTCGCCTTGGCGGTCAAAGGAGCGACCTTGGCGGTCGCTGACTAGGTCGCTGATCTTCGCGCGCGCATCGGGATCGTCTAACGTCTCAAGCACTTGTAAAGGCGCTGTAGGCGAATCTGCACTGATGAGCGTTGCTTTGCTGCTATTCGCAACAAGAATCCATATCTTACCCATGATCATTCTCCAGTGAACTTGTCTGCAAATATTTTGCCTAGGTACAAATAATAGCAACAACTACAAACAACAACCACGTCAATAAATGAATTAATTGATTTTCTGCAAGACCGCTCCATTAATATGTTGCACTCCTGACTTCTTGTCAGTTGATTCTATAGTTCTGATATAGTCCGAAATAGTTGAGCCAGAGTGTATGAGGGTTATTGCATTTCAGCCTCATTTTTGACGGTTCGCATTGGGTCGGATCCTGCCGTTCACTACAAATGAATTAGAATAATCCATTGCCCAGATTTGTCTGATTTGGGGAGCCAAGATTTAAGGGCTACATCGCAAGGTGTGGCCCTTTTTCTTTTTGGTTCTGCCACAATTTTGCCACAGTGGGTCTCCAATTCGGAGGCTGTATGGCATCAATCCGCAAGCGCGGCACATCTCAATATCAAGCTCGTATACGCATCAAGGGTTATCCGGATGTGACTCGCACCTTCCCTACTAAGTCTGAAGCAGTAAAGTGGTCAGCCGACAGGGAGGGGTTGCTTATTCAATGGTTAGGTAGAGCTCAGGATATGGCTGATAGGCTAACTCTGTCTGATGCCCCCACTATGTAGCAATGTATGCTCCTAGGGGGTATCGCTAAAGTGATTGGGAATTAGCCTGCGTTTCTTACTCAAAGCAGCATCAAGCAATTTATCGTGATCGTAGATATCTTGAAAGAAATATACTTTTCCGTCGCTTTTGACAATGACTGTTCCATAAGCAATCACGACCGGCAATGGTTGCTTCAGTCGAATCGTTTTTGATTTGCCATTTCCCATTGCATCGCGGATACGCTCCTCTGTCCATTCTGGCTCATCACGCAAGACAAACCTTGCTAAGGCAACAGGATCTTCCACTCTGATGCAGCCATGACTGAAATCCCGCCTGTCACTTTTAAAGAGCTTTATAGATGGTGTGTGGTGTAAGTAAATATTGTTGTTGTTTGGAAAAATGAATTTAATATCACCCAATGCATTTTTTGTTCCTGGCCTCTGACGAATACGTAATTTCCCATTTAGCACTGCCGCCAGATTCGATTCAGACAATGTCAATATAACCCGTCCATCACCATTAACAAACTCCATGTCCTGTTTATTGAAATAAGAGGGGTCACGACGAAGCTTCGGCACGGTTTCGTCTCTGGCAATCGAGGGCGGGATATTCCAGTAGGGGCTAAATTCTATGAACCGCATATCCTCAAAAAATAGGGGGGTTTGTGTGTCCAGTGACTTGCCGACGATGACATTCATCGTTGCCTTCACGTTGATCTGGTCTTCGTTTACTTCGTAAGCACGCAGGATGAACTCAGGCAGATTAATCACAATCATTCGTCTGCCCAACAGCAAAGGCGTCCATCGCAAACGTTCGAGCGTTAGCTCGATCTGGCGCACGCGCGTAGCCATCGGGATATTAAGCTGCTCAAAGGTACCTCTACCAATGACCCCATCCGGGGTTAACCCGTGACGTCTCTGAAACGCTTTGATGCCATCGACTAGGGCGGCTTCGTATCGTATTGGAATTTGTGCATCTGTTGGCAAATCTCCTAGCGCCATTAACTTCTGCGCCAACACCATTGTGCCGGCATAGGCTTGGCCTGCTATAATCTTTCTTGCTGGCAGAGGAGGAATCGAACGCTGCAATGCCGGTGATTTTTCAAGCTGTCGGTACGTTGCCAGTGCTTTTCGCAAGTTGTCGTAGAGTGGAAGCTTTGGTACGGCTGCACGTGTGGCAGTTGTGAGCGTATGTCTGGCAACAGCTTCTCTTACATAGATTTTCGGATCTAGTTGCTTCGGCGGTATTTCAAATGATGCGTGTACATCGCGCGGATTTATGCGACCATAATGAAGATCAGATATGAACTGTTCCACGGCTCTTGTTAACACACTGGAGAGTCTTGATTGCTCGGCAGGCGAGATGGGTGCTTGAGATGCATTGTGCAGTATTTGCACAAGAGCGTCCGCTGAATAGTCATTTGGATTCAGCCCATCCGCACCAGCCATTTTCAGGATTTGCACTGCTTCAACGGCATCATCAGTGGGACGTCCATCAATGAACCAAGCGGAAATATTGTTAGCAGATGCAGTACAAATATTACCCAGCAAGAAGCCAAGCAGTACAAACAGCAAGCACTTGTTGAGCCAGTTGTGACGTGCTGCCGCTTTGACCAGTTTCATGAAGAGTTCATCCCCTTATAGTTAATCGTTAGTTTTGCGGCAAAAAAAGCCCGCACAGCGCTTACTGAGCGGACTAAGATCGAAGGACTGCGTGATCAGATTAGTGCGGATAGTGTGATTATGGCTTGATGTAGGGCAAACAAGCAGAAAAGAAGCGGCAGTTTCTTCATGTACCTGAAGGCATTGAAGCGCGTTACCATATTTGGACCGCAGGAGCGCGCGCAAGAACAATTGAGAGGGGGTTGAGAAGGGGCGTGATAGTGAGATCACCTTCCCGCCTATTGCCTCCGTTTGCATTCTTAATTCGGGACATACCCAGAAGCAGCGAACAGAAAACTTGGATGTTGCATTTAGGACCCCCGTCTTTCTGGTTCCCAACGAAAACTGCGTTGAGACTAACGCCAAGCGGGAAACCGGGTGCGCAGGCGCAAACTCGCCGTTCGATGCCGGCAATTCGTTTGCGCTTACGTCGGCGAACCATCAAACCCGCCGCGTGATAGACCCGGTAGGTACGCTTGCAATTAATCAGCCAGCCT
>JGI24143J45723_1001184_pt1 | contig 12737 bp, 13 predicted proteins | sample BarGraIncu00432A_FD_45723 | JGI IMG/M metagenome (IMG submission 45723)
TAAGGTATAGTTTTATTGTTATTTATATGAGGTGATGTAATGCTGATGGGTAGTACTTTATTCTGGGAAATGGTACAACAGATGAGTGTGGCCGCCACCTTAGCTTTTGTACTATCCCAATTTGCAATATTTAGGCGTATGATTTATCGTCAGGGGAGTGTAGGAGAACAGGCGGCTATCACGCTTATTTTTGGGTTGATCGGTATTTTAGGTACATATTCTGGCATTCCCATAGGGGACGCCTTAGCTAATTCCAGGGTTATTGGTGTCATGGCCGCAGGACTTATTGGTGGCCCAATCATGGGAGTATCAGCTGGCATCATTGCAGGCGGACATCGCTATTTATTAGGTGGCTTTACCGCTTTCTCCTGTGGCCTGGCTAATATTTGTGAGGGACTATTGGCAGGGATGGTACATCGCTATTATCCGGATAAGGTTATTCCTTGGTGGATGGCCTTAGTTGCAGGCGTTGTAGGGGAAATGCTACAGATGGGGATCATTTTGCTGACCGCTCGTCCTTATGATTTGGCCAGAGTACTAGTTGAAGCGATAGCATTGCCCATGATTGTGGTTAATTCCTTAGGAATTGCCATCTTCATGTTGATAATTAAAACAGCCATGTATACTCAGGAACAGGTTGGTGCGGAACAATCCCATAAAGCCCTTGATATCGCGACTAAAACATTGCCATACCTTAGGCACGGGCTTGATAGTAAGTCGGCACAGGCTGCTGCACAAATAATCTTTGATGCAGGTGGATATGATGCAGTAGCCATTACGGATATTGAGCAGGTATTGGCCTTCATCGGAGTTGAAACAGCACACCATTCCCATGATACACTAGGGCTAACAAGTTCTACACAACACGTATTGTCCAGTGGAGAAATGTATATTGCCCAAAAACCACTTGATATTGGCTGTTCTTATGCAAATTGTAAATTAGCGAGTGGCGTGATTGTCCCTTTAAAACGAGCGAATCAGGTGATCGGTACGCTAAAGCTCTATTATACGCGAACCAGTGCTGTAGGACAGGCTGATATTGTATTTGCTAGTGGTGTAGCGCATTTATTTTCGACTCAGTTGGAATTAACGGAAATTGATCGTCAGGCAAAACTCGTGGTGCGAGCAGAACTAAAAGCACTGTATGCTCAGATCAATCCCCACTTTCTCTTTAATACACTCAATACGATTACATCTCTCGTACGTACCAAACCAGATTTAGCACGGGAATTATTAATTCAACTTGGCGCCATGTTTAGATATACCTTGCATAAGACTGGGCGTATTATTACACTGAATGAGGAATTAGCCCAAGTGCGGGCTTATTTAATGATTGAACAGGCTCGTCATGGTGATAAACTGATTGTTGTAGAAGACATTTCCCCCTCACTAGGGAAATACTTAATCCCTTTCTTAACCATTCAACCATTAGTGGAAAATGCAATCAAGCATGGACTGCAGCCTAAGGAACATGGTGGACGGATTATGATACAGGCTAAGGAAGTGGATCAAGATATTATCATCAATATCATTGATGATGGAGTCGGCATGGATGTACAGCAACGGTGTTTTCTGACTACAACGTTATCAGCGGAATGTATTGGTTTGTCTAATGTCCATGAGCGACTCCGAGGGCAATATGGGGCGGGATATGGCTTATCGATTTCCAGTACAATTGGTAGTGGCACAACGGTAACATTGCGGATACCAAAAAAGATAGGGAATGGGGATGATGAGTGTGCTTAGGGTTTTGAGTGTCGATGATGAAAGTCCGGCCCGGGATGAATTAAAATACCTATTGTCCTTGGAAACTGGCATAATCGTTGTGGGTGAAGCTGATAGTGGGGCTGCAGCTATTCGTATGGCAGCTGATCTTAAACCCAATGTTATATTCCTAGATGTGCAAATGCGAGGAATGAATGGCTTGGAAACTGCCGCTGTNCTGCGGACGGTAGTTCCAGATACTTTAATTGTATTCTCGACAGCTTATGATGAATATGCGGTAAAGGCTTTTGAAGTGGGTGCTGTGGATTATATTCTAAAGCCTTTTGAGAGTGAACGCATTCATAAAACAGTGCAACGCCTCAAAAATTATCATCCTGACGAATGGCTAGCAGCTGTCGGACGTATGGATGTTGGCTTTTGTAAAACGAAGATGAATATAAAAAAACTTCCTTTAGAGAAAAATGGTAAGATTATCATGATTCATTATGATGATCTTATTTATGCTTATACGCAAAAAGGCATTGTTACTGTGGTCACAACATGTGGCGAGTTTAGTTATGGGGGTACCCTGACAGAATTAGAATTACGATTAAATCAAACCAATTTGTTACGCGTCCACAAAAGTTACATTGTGAATATGGATAAGGTGATGGAAGTAGTTCCTTGGTTTAAGGGGACATACTGGCTCAAAGTCGAAGGTGATAGTGAGGCTGAAATACCAGTCAGTAAAAGCCAAATTAAAGGAATCAAAGATATTTTGGGCTTAAAGTAAGAAATAAGGCGCTGGTGGTGCCTTATTTCCATTCATAGTCTGATTATTCCCAATCATGCATTAATTTAATCTATTGATACGTTTTACCTATCTAGGAGATGGAAGAAAAGCTATGATTGAATTATGTATAATAGGAAAAAGGAGTGGATTAACAATGAATTCAGTCATGTTACTGGTTGTGTCTGCATGTGGATTTTTATTGGCATACCGTTATTATTCCGCATTTATTGCTACTAAAGTTCTAATGCTAGATGATTCTATTGTGACACCTGCCTATCGATGCAATGATGGAAGTGAGTATGTCCCTACTAATAAATGGGTATTATTCGGGCATCATTTTGCTGCCATTGCTGGTGCAGGTCCGCTGATTGGACCCGTGTTAGCGGCTCAGTATGGCTGGGGACCTGGTTTTATGTGGATACTATTAGGATCAGTTTTTGCTGGTGGCGTTCATGACTTTATTATATTGTTTGCTTCCATACGCCATAGTGGTCAGTCATTGGCTACGATTGCTCGGAAAGAAGTAGGCCCAATTACTGGTGTCGCGACTTCTTTTGCTATTTTGTTTATCATTATTGTAGCTTTGGCGGGTCTTGCTATTGTTGTTGTAAATGCCTTGTTCCAAAATCCATGGGGTGTGTACACTTTATTTATGACGATACCAATTGCGGTTTTGATAGGCTTATACATGTTTAAAATTTCACCCGGCTCGATTCGCTCGGCCTCAATTGTTGGATTTTTCCTTGTCTTAGGGGCCGTATTTACTGGACACTATATTCCGGGTTCTCCATTGGCAGGTATATTTACGTTAACAAAAAATCAGTTGGCAATTGCTTTACCCGTTTATGGATTTTTTGCCGCTGTATTGCCTGTATGGCTATTACTAGCTCCTCGTGATTATCTGAGCTCTTATATGAAAATTGGTACCATTGGGGCTTTGGCTCTGGGGATCATCATTGTTCAGCCAACGGTCCAGATGCCTTTTACGACTGAGTTCATTAATGGTAATGGCCCCATTATTCCTGGCCCAGTATGGCCCTATGTATTTATTACTATTGCTTGCGGCGCCATTTCTGGATTTCATTCCTTAATCAGTTCAGGTACGACACCAAAGATGATTGAGCTTGAGTCTCAGTCCCGTCCAATTGCTTATGGTGGTATGCTTGTTGAAGGTTTTGTCGCTATGATGGCCTTCATTTCCGCATTAGTGCTTATGCCAGGGGATTATTTTGCCATTAATACTGTGCCTGCAGTATTTGCAAAACTGAATATACCGGCTGTTCATATCCAGCAGTTATCCGACCTAGTGGNTATGGATATCGTAGGTCGACCAGGTGGCGGAGTGTCCCTTGCTGTTGGTATGGCAAGTGTTTTTGCTGGTATTCCTGGTATGGGTCATCTGATGAATTATTGGTATCAGTTTATCATTATGTTTGAGGCGTTATTTATTTTGACAACAATAGATGCTGGTACACGGGTCGCTCGATATATTTTGCAAGATATTTTAGGAACCTATGTACACACATCATTTAAGAAAGCTCATTGGTTGCCAGGAAGTATATTTTGTAGCGTTGCTGTTACAGTATGTTGGGGTTATCTACTGTATAGTGGAGACGTGGCAAGTATTTGGCCTCTATTTGGTGTAGCCAATCAGTTGCTAGCGATTGTTGCTCTTGCAATCAGTACAACAATTATTTTAAAGATTACAAAAAAATCCTATGCATGGATCACCTTTGCACCCTTAGTATTTTTGACAATTACGGTTATGTATGCTGGAATACTCAACATGGAGATGTTTTATAAACGGGGGGATATGCTTGGTAACATTAATGGTACTTTTAGTATCATTCTAATGATATTAGTCGCCATTACATTACTTGATTGCTCGCGCAAATGGTTAGAACTGTTGAAAACAGATAAGCCTGTGGGCATGAATATTGATGAACATCCTAATTGCGTAATCGACAACACAAATCCTAATATTCCAAGTTAAGTAACGAGTAATAACTTTCGAAACCGTCTGATAATAATTCAGACGGTTTTTTACATGTTAGGAGGTATAAGTTTTACGAACCTCCAAGAACTGAATGAAAAGTACATAATTTTTCATGGAAAGTAGATACTAGATTAGGCGTAGCAAAGAATGCACATTAAAATCTTTGCGGAAAAAAATATATGAGAAGGAGGGACCTTTATGTTATCATCAAAAGAAGTAATGCAGTTGGAAGATGTCTTGGGCATGCAGCAAACAACAGTGAATATATTAAATAATTTTGCCAGTACGGTTCAGGATAATCAGAGTAAACAATTATTTCAACAAATGGCTCAAAAAAATCAGCAACATTTCCAAACACTTAGCAAACACTTAAGCGCAAGTCAAGGCTAAAATAAATATAAAGAGAGGTGTATTCGTATATGGCACAACAACAACCAAATCAGCAAGGACAACAAGGCGGTCAACCAGTCCCAAATGGGCAAGGTTCTCAATTCGCTGAGAAGGATATATTGCAACTGGCCTTAAATGAGACTAAGCATACTGCGGAGGCCCTTAATTCCTTTATTCTTGAAGCATCCAATGAACAGCTTAGACGTGACTATATGACGGTCCTTGGTGATGTTTATAATCAACAAAAGCAAGTCTTTGACTTGATGGAGCAAAAAGGTTTTTATAATGTTCAGAATGCTACACCTGAACAGTTGACTCAGGCTCAAAATAAGTTTAATGGGCAAATGCAGTAAAAGTGTAATAGAATATACAATGAGCCCTGTGGTATTACCACAGGGCTCATTGTATTGTGAATGGGAAGATATAATTTCNCGGCAGTGCAAACCCCGGAGAATTNAGTGTTTTATTGAAATAATAGTTTCTGTTGACAATAGTATTGACAACAGTTTATAATCTATATTAGAATGCACATGTAACTACTCAATAATTATTTTCTTATAGTAATCAATGCGCGGGAAAGGTGGTGAGTATATGGAAATTTGTATAACTTCTCTACTTAGAGAAAAAGGGTTTAAAGTGACTCCACAGCGATTGGCTATTTATAATATGCTAGCTGGAACCAAATCCCATCCCAATGCTGAGATGATTTTTAATGACCTACAATCGATGTACCCCACCATGAGTTTAGCTACTGTATATAAGACGATGGAAATTCTTAAAGAAATAGGTTTAGTGCAAATACTGAATGCCGGTGAAGATAGCTTCCGTTATGATGCTGATACGAGTAATCATCCTCATGTAAAATGCGTAGAGTGTGGTCAGCTAGAGGATGTCGAGAATACTGATTGTGCTGGTTTTGTTGACCAAGTATCACAAAGTACAAAATATCATTTGATAGGTCAGCAATTTTATTTTTATGGTGTTTGTCCTGGTTGCCAGCCGAAAGAACTAAATTAACAGAGCATTTTACAACACATAATGGAGAAGAAACCTGGTCAATATGACCAGGTTTCTTTTGACGCACTCAAAAGAGCAAGCACAGGTTTCTTCAGTGACGACGTGATCTCTTTGTTTGATGTATTAGCAATCCCTGTTGCAAAGAAAATTTGAAGGGGGGAATAAAGATGAATTTGGCAAAATATATTGATCTTACTATTTCCAAATCTGAAGCAACATCCCAAGATATTGAGGGATTGTGTGCGGATATTAGGCTCTTTTAAGCGATTGTAGGGGGGATAGGAATTAAAGCATCAGGTAGTATTCGTAATTGCACAGATGCAGAGGCTATGATTGCTGCTGGGGCCACGAAGCGCTGGTGTGAATAGGGCGAGATATTAGTTTACATAAAATACCGATAGGCAGCATGTAGAGTCTATGTTATACTTGGTACTCGTAACTCTTTAGTGGAGAGGGGGGTGCCATATGCGTAACATAATAATACATGATAGCAGCATCGTAACAGTTATCGTCGGATTGGCACTCGTTGTGTTCTTATTTTCTATGATCAATATGCCTTTTCACCCACAAATGTGGGTATATCCCTTAGTGAGAAAGGCTGCAGAAGTGAAAGTTAATTATGAAACAAGGAATATGTCAGTGTATGAGACGGATCATTTTAGAATTAAATACACTCAGGTTGATGGGGATATTGTGGATATGATAGCCGAGGCTGCCGAGGCCGCATATACTCCAGTAACTGATGAACTAGGATATGCTCCCCCAGGGAAAACCTTGTTGTTAGTGCACCCTAACCGAGACGAACTACGGCAAGCTTTTGGCTGGTCCGGGAATGAAAGTGCCATGGGCGTATACTGGGGTGGTGTAATTCAACTACTATCACCTCATGTATGGTTGAGTGGTGGTGATTCAGTACAAGAGTTCATTCATTCAGGACCTATGGTCCATGAATATACTCACTTGGTATTTGATCATATAACAAATGGTAATTATCCTCGCTGGTTTACGGAAGGGTTGGCCCAATATGTGGAATACCGGGCTAATCATTACGAGTGGCAAACGGCTACCAATAATCTGGATGGCAAATTATACAGTATGACGGAGCTTGAGGGAAATTTTGATAAACTGCCCAATCAGTCCTTGGCTTATCGGCAGTCATTAGCCGCTGTACGGTATATTGCCGAGGTTTATGGTGAAGATAAACTACGTGAGATTATTATTGGACTGAAAGAAGGACGTAGTATGGATAAGGTTGTGGAAAAGATATTAGGTCTTGACTATGCTGCGTTTGAGCACTCGTGGCAACAATGGGCTGTGAGCAATATGAATAATTATACAAAAAAGAACTAAGGGATACACATTGTGAGTATATCCCTTAGTTTCTTTTGATGAGGGGAAAGTGGCTTTGATGATCACAAGTATTTAATTACTGCTTTCATTGGATGAAATACGGACTTTCTCTAATAATTCAATAATTTGTTTGTTTTGGATAATAATAATTTCTTGATTTTGCGTAATAGTATTCAATGGTGCTGAGCCTGCGCGAAGTTCATCTATTAGCAATTTAAACATTTTTTCAGGACTCGCCATACGTTAAAATACCTCCTATTATTTCCTGCTATATCAGAGTAGCAGTTTTATTAACCCCAAAGTTATGATGCCCCTAGGGTGTCCACACAAAAGAAATGCAGCTTGATGTTACCGATTATGACTTTGTGGCTTACTTAATTTTTCTGCATTCTCTGCGCCTTTGTGATAAAATTCTTTTTCGAGATTGCTTCTTATCCCAGAGAAGGTAAAGAACACAACGGTGAAAATTTTAAAGATACGCTATAGCGTTTATCTTCTATAGTTTATGTTTTAAAAGAGTAAAGAGTGACTGCGCATTGTACTATAGGATTTTAGATGCTACAATAACCATGATTATTACACATTATGAAAGGAGATAATTTTATACTATGAAAATTTTTCATGCGTGCGATATTCGTGGCATTGCTGATATAGAACTCACAAATGAGATCGCATATAAAATTGGACGGGCTGTTGGCGTGAAGCTGGCTGGAAAAAAGGTGGTAGTCGGCGGTGATATCCGTTTATCAACACCCGTATTAAAAAAGATTGTGATCAAGGCCTTGGTTGAATCTGGTTGTGAAGTCATCGATATCGGTACAGTGGCGACACCTGTATTTTATTATGCCCTCAAAGTCACCGGGGCAATAGGTGGCGTCATGGTCACGGCTTCACACAATCCTGCACCTTATAATGGCTTTAAATTGGTCTTGGGGCCAAATCCCATCAGTGAAGCTGATATTTTAGAGATAAAGCAAATGGTTGAAGAGGACGTCTGCGTATCTGGTAGTGGAACCCTTCGTGAACTACCTATTATTGAAGAATATATCGCATATACGGCTAACTTAGCTCAACGTAATACACTGCGAGTGGTGGTAGATGCTGGTAACGGAGCCACTTCAGAGATTGCACCAGCACTCTTTAGACAACTGGGTTATGATGTAGTTGAACTGTATTGCCAGCCCGATGGAAATTTTCCCAATCGTTCTCCCAATCCAGCGTTGGCTGAGAATTTAAAAGGACTTGGGGAAAAAGTTAAGCAAAGTGGGGCTAGTCTAGGAGTCGCTTTTGACGGCGATGGTGACCGTGTAGCTTTTGTTGATGAAAATGGACGCCCCGTTGATAATGATGATATTATTGTGATTGTTGCCCAGTATTATTTGGAACAAGGTCCAGGGACAATTATTTATGATGCCAAATGCTCAATGGTAGCGCCAGAGCAAATTATCAAAGCGGGTGGTCGACCTGTAATGGCTCGAGCTGGTCATACCTTCAGTAAAGCGGCTTTTATACGAGAAAAAGCGTTATTTGCAGGAGAAATTAGCGGACATTTCTTTTTTCGCGAACTTGGCTATGATGACGGTATGTTTGCTGGTTTAAAAGTCTGCGAATTTGTCGCGAGTCATGGTTCATTAGCCAAGCTGGTAGATGAAATTCCTAATTATATTTTAACCCCTGATATCCGTGTAGCTTACAAAGGCGCTGATAAAGACGCTATTTTGGATGCTGTGGCGGTCAAACTCACTCAGTATAGTCCCAATCGCATCGATGGCGTGCGCATCGATTTTGCAGATGGGTGGGGAATGATTCGCGCTTCTGTAACCGAACCGTTGTTTACGCTACGATTTGAAGCAAAATCAAATGAACGTTTGCAGGAGATTATTGAGATTTTATTATCAGCATTGCCAGAGAATATTAAGGAGTTGGTAATTGAAAAATTACCAACTCAATCCTGATGCTTATTGAATAAAACTGATGAAGAAAGTAGTACCTAAAGGACCGGTGACTACTTTAACAGTACCTTTATGCCTGGCGGCAATACTATAACAAATTGCTAGCCCCAGTCCAGGTCCTTGTTCTTTGGTTGTAACAAAGGGCGTTCCTAGTTTATCCATAAGTTTAGGCGGGATACCAGGCCCCATATCTTCAACCGCCATCACTACGTTGTTTTTTTTCATAAAAGTCTTAATGGTGACGGCTTTATGAGGCAACATGGCCTCTAGGCCGTTAGTAATGAGTTTAAGGATAAGCTGGCGGATTTCCTGGGTATCAAGGAATAAGTCGGGAATCTGTTGCAAATCCAGTTTAAGATATTTATTGGATATTGTGGCATTGGATTGGATTAAAGGGGCGAGTTCATTAATAATGGTATTGAGGTTTTGTTTTTCTAATTTAAGAAATTTATTTTTGGCGAGAAAGAGATATTCACTGATAATTGCATTGGCTCCATCCAACTCTTCGATCATGGTGTTAAAAGTCCCTTTGTAATTGGTGAATTCTGGCTTATGACTGAATAGTTGCAAGTAGCCTCGGACTGTGGTCATGGGGTTTCTGATTTCATGTCCAATACCGGCCGCCATTTCTCCCACTAAGTGTAACTGATCAAGGCGGGAGAGCTTTTGTTTTAAGGTAGTCAGTTCGGAAATATTGCGCACGATGCCCAATACGCTGTCAGCGTTGAATTTGATGATACGTCCTTCAAAAAAATACAGCGTATTATTAATACTCAGCTGATATTCAACTACCTGAAGCTTATCGCTAGCTACACCGCGTGCAATACCATCCATTAGTTTATCAGCTTGCTCAGCTGGCAGTACCTGGGAGAGGTGTTTTCCTAAGCAGTCTTTGATCCTTGTAAACAGAAAACTAGGGTGAGCTGTATGGTAATCTAAATATACGCCCTCATTACTGAGATGAATTATCAAATCAGGAACTGCCGCTAATAATAGGTTGTTTCGTTTTTCTCTGGCGTGCAAAGCAAACAGTGCCTCTTTAAGTTGATGACTATTGCGAACAGTACATAATACAGATTGTACAGAGCCCGCCTTGTCAAATTCAGGAACAAGGAAAGCACGATAGTTAAAATGCTGCCTTTTATAATTAATATACTCACCTTCGAACATGGATGACTGCTTGCTTATAAATACTGTCTCAACATGTGTTCGCCATAATTTGGCATACACGTCTTCTAAATCTAATTGTGCCGGAGTTTTACCGATATAAGTAGCCGGTGATAGTCCCATTGCTTCGATGGCTACTGAATTGGCAAATAAAACCTCCATAGATTGATTATATCGTAGAATGGCACTGGAAGAATTTTCTAACAGTATTTTGGATTCATCTTCCGGGCCAGATTTTAACGCTATAAGCTGTTGCCGCAGGGCAGATAATTCCTCAATAAGTTGCTCTTTAGATTTATTCTGATCGTTCATGCTAAAGCATACCCCTCTTATTATATCAAAATGTGTTCCGACTCAAGGATGAATTCATCTTGTCTATTTGACAAAGTATCTTAAAAACCCTTTATTTAATTGGAAAAAATTGAAATAAATTCAAATAAATTGCATTATGATAACGTGGGAAAAAAAGTGTCATAATAGCGTAAAGGAGATAAGACAATGCAAGTTCATGTTCTAGCAAGTGGTAGCACTGGTAATGCAATTTTTTTAGATTTTAAACATACAAAAATATTAGTAGATGCAGGTATTAGCACGCGTCGAATTAAGAATAGTTTGGCTGAACTGGGGACCAGCATCGAAGAACTAGATGGAGTCTTAATTACTCATGAACACCGTGATCACGTGAGTGGCCTAGGGACAATGACAAAAAAATACAATGTTCCTATTTATGCGAGTCTGAAGACGTGGAGCGCCATGCACGGTCGTGAGTTAATGCCAGATCAATGCTGTAAAGTATTGTCGGAAAGTCTGGATATTGGCCAGGTAAAGGTTGAGCCTTTTAACATCTCCCATGATGCGATAGATCCAGTAGGATTTAAATTCTATAATGGCAGTAATAAGTGTAGTGTGGTGACTGATTTAGGTATTGTCACAGAAACTGTCAAACAAGCGATTGCTTTTAGTGATGTGTTGGTGTTAGAATCGAATCATGATTTAGCTATGTTAGAAAAAGGGCCATATCCATGGCATTTAAAACGTCGAATTATGAGCAATCGTGGACATTTATCCAATCTCGCTGCTGGGTGGGCCCTGGCCGCAGTAGAGAAAAAGCCGAGTATGCAAGTCTTTCTAGCTCATATGAGCCAGAAAAATAATGATGCAGAACTGGCAATACATACTGTTAGTACAATCCTAACCCAGCAGGGATACACACTGGGCTCAGAAATTCAGTTATATCGAACTTATCCTGATCGTATTGTAAGTAGTAATTGTTAAGGAGGCGGGTAGAACTATGTACAAAAAGTTTACACCTTTTTTAATTGTTGCTGTCATTGGAGCAATCATCGGTGGTTGTTTAGTCCTTGGCTTTAGTGGACTGCTTTTAGCAAAACCAGCACCACAAAATGCTACGCCAATACAAAATTTACAACAGATACCTGCCTCTAAGGGGCAAGTCTCTGACGCCCGTAATACAGCAATCGTCAGAGCTGCACAAGCAGTTGGGCCTACTGTAGTTGGTATTACCAATAAAGCCTATGCCCGGAATTCTTTTAATCGTAAAGAACTTGTGGAGCAAGGGACAGGTTCAGGGGTTATTTTTGATAGTAATGGTTATATTGCTACCAATAATCATGTGGTTGAAAATGCCCAAGAGATTATAGTATCCTTAGCGGATGGACGGGTTCTAAATGGAAAAGTACTTGGTGCTGATCCGGCTACTGACTTGGCCGTAATTAAAGTGGAAGCGACAGGCTTGCCCACAGCAGTACTTGGTGATTCAGATAGCCTAATGGTGGGTGAAGCAGCAATTGCCATAGGTAATCCTCTCGGTTTAGAATTTAAAGGCAGTGTGACAGCCGGTGTGATTAGTGCACTAAATCGATCCATTGAAATCGGTGAACGCAAGTTCAAGCTCATCCAAACAGATGCTGCCATCAATCCAGGAAATTCTGGAGGGGCCCTTGTAAATGCTGACGGCATGGTAGTCGGTATTAATAGCGCTAAAATAGCTATTGCTGGTGTGGAAGGTATTGGATTTTCCCTACCTATTAATACTGCTAGGCCTATTTTACAATCCCTTATTGATAAAGGACGTGTCATTAGACCCTACTTAGGAGTAGTATTAATAGATCGGAATACCGCTGCCCAATATGGCTATGAATTTAAGATCGACAAAGGTATATATATACTGAAAATAGCTGAGAATGGTCCAGCTAGTAAGGCAGGCCTAAAGGAGGGGGATATTATTCTAAAAGTGGCAGAGACAGAAACCAATAGGGTAGCGGATTTGCGGGGAGCAGTGGATGCTCAGGCCGCAGGAGATCGAGTCGATGTTCTTATTATTCGGNGTGGTAATCAACAGACCGTG
>JGI24143J45723_1001188_pt1 | contig 12704 bp, 14 predicted proteins | sample BarGraIncu00432A_FD_45723 | JGI IMG/M metagenome (IMG submission 45723)
GGGGGGAGACCTTAGGTGGCCATATATACAGAATAAAATTACACTTTCGCGGGTGAGCGCACGGGTAAGTGTTTATTGACTTCGGTTTTCAATTCAACCCCGCCCCCACCTACCCCTACAGTACACGGCCTGGGCCGGGTGCAGTTACTACCTGCCCTGGCTCTGTGATGGGGGTGCATGAGCGATAAAGGCCGCTTCCATTACTAGGAGCGGCCTTTGCTTGCCTACAGAGAGGGGTCGAAGAGGGCTAATTGACCGTTGGCGGGTTTTCCCTACTCGCCTTTTCCTCACCTGCTTTCGATAAGACCCATATACCCCACTGAGACTTCTTTTCAAGTAGTCCCGCATCTTTCAGCCGATTCCTTCCCCAAGCTATGGCATTTTCTGCTTTAGTCTCCCCTGTAGAGACCTTTTCGTAATCAGCTTCTTTCAGCAGACTGTGCTCTTCCAAGGCCTTCATTACCGCTGCAGTTGCATCGACCTTAGCCGCCTTGCCGCCGAACTGCTTCCAGAGTACATGCAAGAGCCAAGCGTCAAACACTCTTGATGGGGTGAGTTGCCCCCTACCAACCCTCTTAGGCGCTTCCTTGGTTACGGCTTCCGCCTCTACGGGCACCATGTCAGGCTGCTGCAATACTCCAAGTTGGTCAAGCACCCTTTTGATTACGCTGTTCGGTGTGTCATCGAACGGTTTTGCCAACCGTTGCAGTGCTTCATAAACATCGTCCTCTACCCGGATCGTCTTTGCCATGCTCCCCCCTCCCCGCCATTAAGTTGAATCCCTATGTAGCTTATCACAAGTAAATTAGTAATCAAGTAAAAATAGTAAAGGTTGACAGGAGGAGGTAGCCCTGGAGGGCGGAATTAAAACATACACTGCATACCTGAGAGTTAGCACGACTAAGCAGGGTCTTGACGGTCTGGGAATGGCTGCGCAGGAGCAGGCAATCAAAGCGTATAACGGGGACGTGACTGCAAGGTTCGTTGAGGTCGAGTCGGGCAAGCGCAAGGACCGTCCAGAACTGGCTAAGGCACTGGAACACTGCAAATTGACTGGCTCAACTCTGATCGTGGCGAAGCTTGACCGGCTGGCGCGTAATGTCCACTTCATCAGCTCTTTGATGGAGGCGAAGGTTGACTTTGTGTGTTGCGGCTTCCCTGAGGCCTCCCCCCTGACCTTGCATATAATGGCGGCTGTAGCTGAACACGAAGCAAAGGCAATATCAGCACGGACCAAAGTTGCACTTGCTCAAGCAAAGGCTAGAGGTGTCAAGCTGGGCAATCCCAACCTCACCGCAGAAGGGCGGATCAAGGGAACCGCTGAGGGTGTCAAGACGATTAAGGAAACAGCTGATACGTTCGCTAATCGAGTGGTGCCGACGATCAAGGCGTATCAAGGCCAGGGAATGAGCCTACGCGGGATCGCTAAGGAACTGGAGAAGCTGGGAGTGAAGACGGCTAGGGGCGGGAAGTGGTCAGCGGCTACGGTTATCAATGTGTTGGCGCGATAGGCCAAGGGCGGGGATGACTCAGGTATAGGCTAGGGCGCCGGGCATTAGACAGGCGCTATTCTAAGATTAGACTCATATTATGCATGTTTTATAAAATTAACCGTTGTGCTATTCTCCTGTTTTCTGCCCCCCCCTGTGGGGGCTGAAACTGGGGGATGGAATGTAACAAAATATCGGAAGTATTTAGCTCCGGTATATATCCACCCTGATTCGGGTTTAGTCACGAAATAGAGCATGGAGAGCGAAATGACTGAAATAAAAGCGCACGATAGCATCGAGCCGATAATTATGCTTTTTCTGCAGGAGCTATCTACAAACTACTGGAAGCCTCTATATCATTACATAAAAGGCAATCCAGAGCTTATAAAAACGGTCCCCGGTTTTTTATTACATCATGAAGAAATCATAGTTTATGCTGGAAGAACTCACTTCGCAGTAGAGTACCTAGGTTCTGAAGTAGCAAACGCCTCTAACGCTTTAAAATCCAAAATAGATATGGAAATTTTATGTCATGATTACTCTACAAATGATTTCAATCTATTCGAGCAAATAATTGGGTTCAAGTATGATTCAATGCTAGATTTTAAAATACCGCTCCATACTTTTAGTGAAGACTTACTTCTCCCGACAATGCGAGGTTGGGAAAAATTATTGGATTTGGGTTGGAACTTTGATGCTCAAGATAGCCTCATGACAGTCAATGCACCCAATCCAGAACCAGTACCTGGGCAGTTTGCTAGAGTTGTGAATGGGATGTTCTTTGATGCCGATGATTCAGGGTTAAAAACGAGGCGCATTAAATGGATAGATTTTTTTCCCGTCTATTTTGATGGCAGTGATAAGGATACTGACACATTTTCTTTTAATCTTGAGGGCATGCTTAAATATGTGGAACATGATGCGCGTTACATTTATCCTATGCCAGATGATTATAAGTACAAACAATTACCAAAAATCAATCGCTTCATTGAAATATGGGGTAATTCGGCAAGTACCGAACCAGATATTACTTCACATTTAGCACGTACAGAAAATAATTTCATACTGACAATGAAATTTGGTGCAAAAGAGGTTTTTTCCGAATTAACGTGTGAATGGCAGAGCGAAACTAAAAAGGACATAAGGCCAGATTTCTTTGTTGTTCAGCCTAATGGTTTCGCTGACATTGTAGAGTTCAAACTTCCTCACATTGATAAGAGTTTCATAGTAGGCAGTGAGAATAGGGAAACTTTTTCGGCTTGGCTTAATACATACATTTCCCAAACTCGTGTTTACGCAAGCTACTTTGACGACCCTAATAATAGAAAATGGTTTGAAGAGAAATATGGATTTAAGGTCTACAAACCTCGTAGATGGCTGGTTGTAGGACGTCGAAATAACTTTGATTCAGATATATGGCGCGAAATTATGTCGGATCATCCAGACTTGGAAATAATGACTTTCGATGACCTAATCGACGGCGTTGTCGTTCAGTTTTATAAGTAATGACATATTATCTGCCTTGTGAGATAAAAGCGCACTTTTCTGGCACATTTGCACTTGATTGTATATAGAACTTCACCTGATTTGACTTTAAGAAGTCGTGAACGGTGGTGTTTAGTTAGACTTACAGCTCCACCAGCTCAAGGTGTCGGGCGTCGTAAGGTCTATACTGAGAAGGCCAGCAGTGCCGAGGCGAAAGGACTGAGATTGCTGCTTTGCTCGACTATGTGCGCGAGGGTGACAGTGTTGTGGCCTGCAAGCTCCACAGGATCGCCAAGGAGCACAGGGCAAGCGCGTAAGATTGCGAGGACCGTGAGAACGAAGGCACCTGACGATTACATTCGGGTTCTTTCGTTTTACCTGGTTACATGATTATAACTGGGTTGTCACGAGGTAGCTGCCCACCCCTTATCGGAGGTTTGCTTTTCTACTATGCGCAGGTCCGTTCCCCTAGTTGTCACAATGTCTGCGGTCTGCAGCGTGTAATGGTCGGATATACGGCGCAACCAGAGAGTGGTGTGTGAAATTTGGCCGATGGTGTAATTGGGAAAAGTATGCCTCCAACGAATGTTAGCAATTTGAAAAAAGAGATCAAAAAGAAGCTGGATGATTTTGGAATCTATGACATGGGTGCGTATGGATGGGTGGATGCTGACACCCAGGACCCGGAATTTTTTGGTCATGCCTTATGGCAAACGGAACCGCCTCTAGAGCCAGAGTGGGAACAATTGGTCGGTACCGGCCCGGTTAAGCACCGGCCTACAGATATGGAAAAGTTTAAAATGACCTCTGGCTCAGACTTTGAAGGTCTGATGAAATTTGCGCAGTTATCTATTGGTCAGGCGCTTTTATTTCGAGATGATGCAATTGATAAACCATTCGATGACAATAACTTTTTTTGGATAAACTACGTAAGTGCCATTTTGTATTTAAACATGGCATCTGACAGAATACGAGATTTTTTTATCGCTTCTCAATTTAATATGGACACAATTGTTTTTTCATCATCTAATAAAAAGGGTAATCATTTCTGTAAACCCTTTGCTATGGCTACTGTAATATCTGAAAATATCAAAACAAAAGACCTGACGTCTAAATTACTTCAATGTTCAAAAGAAATATATCACTACAGAAAAAAAACGTAATCTAATTGTACATGATGTTACAACGAATGTTGGTAGACAAACTAACAGACTAACAATCTCGCAACAAAAACAATTCGATGAAGATAGCAAAGGGTGGAAGCCAAAAAACTTCCCAGAATTTGAGGAGTTGATACAGAACAAAGACAACATCCATCTACACCACCATCGAGAGCAAGAAGCGTCATTGGATGAGGTGAAAACTTGGTATATTTTGTTGATTCGCACCAGCAATTTCATTTTTGAACTTGAACATTATCTTCGTTATCCTGATCGTTATTCTCAGCGTAGTTAGACATTTGCAGAGAAAGTTCATATCTTACGAGCCTTCCCCTTCGCACAAGAAAATAGCTGGATTCTACGTAGATCCAAAAGTAGCATTATATAAGATTCAAAAAACTCATTTCGCGGGTGACCGGGCGGGAACCCGCTTTCCGAACTTCGATCCCATTTCAACCCCGCCCCCACCTCCTGAGGACCGCTTCTGGAGGGGCTTCTCTTGAGAATGCAGGGGGCGGCCTGGGGTAATTATGATTTTCCTGTTCATCGGCTCGCTGATCCTACTCCATGGATCTCTTGCGGCTTGCTTTTACCAGCGGGGCAAGGAAACTGCTGCCGTGTTCAACCTGTCGTGCATCTCGCTGCAGGTATACCTGCTGTATATGAAGTTCTAAAACGACAAGCGCCGCTCCCATTACCAGGAGCGGCCCTTTCTCGTTTACAGTTCCCCGGTCATGAAGAGACTGGCAACCTCGTTGTCTGCAATGCACAGATAGTGCAGCGTCTGCCGCTGTGTGCTGTGGCCTAAGGCCGTCATGATCGTGGGGAGGTCGTTCTTGAAGGTCACCCGCTGATGATAGCCCCACGTCTTGCGCAAGCTGTGCGAGCCAAAGTTGCCTTTGAGGTTCGGATAAGTGGCCCACTCCTTCACCATGTTGTTCAGGGTCGAAACGGTCAGCGCCTTGCTGCCCTTCCGAGACTGAAACAGCGGGTCGGTGTCGGCTGCATCCGGCATGGTTGTCAGGAGCTTCTGTATTGCCTCATGTGCAGGGGCATTGAGCTGAACCGAGCGCTTCTTGCTGGTTTTCTGTTCCCTCACGGTCAGGGTGTCGCCGGTGTTCAGGTGCTTCACCTGCTCGACAGTGAGCGCCAGGAGTTCGGAAGCGCGGAATGCAACATTAATACCTACCACGAATAGGGCGAAGTCGCGGGGGTTGTCCAGGCGCTTTTTGATCGTGGTGATGTCTTTGGTGTTCCTGATCGGTTCCACCGCGATGATGCTGCCCTCTGTCGGATGATTCGTGTTCTTCATTTCGCCCTCCAGCAATCCCAAGTTGTATTATTATTACAGTGATACTTGGGATTGGTCAACCGTTTTTTCCGGGTCTTTTAGCTTAAAATGGCTAACCGTCTGAATAATAACAACTATATCGCCAACCCGAATCCCAACTTCTGCGTCAAAGTTGGGATTCGGGTGCTGATGTCACGTTGAGGGCAGATTAAATCCATTTCAGCTCTCTTGAATTAAAGTACTCCCTTGTGTTACCTTGTCGGCAGTGCTAGCACTTGTGGCTTTACTATGAGCACATCACCTACTTGGCTTCTCTGTGGACACACTGACACCAGAAGAAAGAAGCGAAAGGATGTCCCGGATACGCGACCGGGATACAAGGCCAGAATTGGCAGTGCGACGACTGGTCTACGGTATGGGTTACAGGTACCGGTTGCATCGGAAGGATCTCCCCGGTCGCCCCGATCTGGCGTTTATTTCCCGCCGAAAAGCGCTTTTTGTTCACGGCTGCTTCTGGCACCGGCATCTAGGTTGTGCGTTGGGTCGGTTGCCTAAATCACGCCTGGAGTTCTGGATTCCGAAACTTGAGCGGAACCAGCTCCGAGACTTGGAGAACCAGGAGCGGTTGCAGCAAATGGGCTGGAAATGCCTTGTTGTATGGGAATGCGAGATAAAAGATGAAGCTGCATTGAAGATGAAGGTTGTCGAATTTCTTACGGGGGACGTATGAGGGCAGTAGAGTTGTTCGCCGGAGCTGGCGGTCTTGCGATGGGTGTCAGCCTAGCAGGATTTAAGCCATTGGCGGTAGTAGAGTGGAACAAGTGGGCTTGTGATACCATAAGGGAAAATCAGAGGCGCGGATTCCCGCTTGTTGCTGACTGGCCTTTGGTCCAGGGTGATGTCAGGAAACTTGATCTAAGTGGTATCCCTGAGGGAATCGAACTGGTAGCCGGTGGCCCTCCATGTCAGCCGTTTTCTCTAGGAGGGAAGCATAAGGCGTTCGATGATGAGCGTGACATGTTTCCCGCAACGGTGGATGTCGTTCGGCGGTTGCGTCCGAAGGCTTTTATCGTGGAGAACGTAAAGGGGCTTACTCGGCAATCCTTTGCGAACTACTTTCAATACATCCAACTCCAGCTTGAATTCCCTGAGGTTGTGAAGAGAAAAGATGAAGAGTGGAACGACCATTACGCTCGTCTTCAGAGGGAGAAAACCTCGGGGCGGCTACATGATGGCGGACATCTGGCGTATAATGTCGTAACCAATCTTGTCAACGCTGCTGACTACGGGATACCCCAACGCAGAGAGCGAGTTTTTATTATCGGTTTCCGTGACGATCTAGGAATCGAATGGAGCTTCCCGCAGGAAACGCACTCTCAGGAGGCGTTGCTCTATAAGCAATGGGTGACCGGTGAATACTGGGACCTTCACAAAGTAGCTTCACGGCGACGGCCTAAATCTCCGGCAAGCGATGCGCGGCTGGATCGACTGCGAAACTCGAAACATGATAGGTTACTTCAGCCTTGGTTGACGGTTCGCGATGCGCTAGATGGTTTGCCTGATCCTGAAGCCAAGAAGGGTGGCCATTACCACGACCACCGTGTTCAGCTCGGAGCCAGATCCTATCCAGGCCATACCGGTAGTCCCTTGGATTTACCTGCTAAGACCTTGAAAGCTGGGGATCATGGCGTGCCAGGTGGTGAAAACATGATGGTGAAGGAAAACGGGGATGTGCGTTACTTCACCGTGCGTGAGTCCGCGCGGCTGCAGACCTTCCCTGATGGGTTTGTAATGAACGGGACATGGTCGGAAGCAATGCGCCAACTTGGTAATGCAGTGCCGGTCGGCTTGGCCCAGATTGTAGCGGCAAGTGTTGCTGAAAAAATCGTCGGTGCCGACTTTGAGGCAATCAAGCGGAAGTTGACCGGAGGTACTGAGTGAGCGACTCTGCCCCATACAACCCTCTAGATAAGAAGAACCTCGGTGCGAGCGTTGCGGAGGCGATGCTTGAGCGGAAGGTTCACCCTCTCGGCAAACTGACCAGAACGCAAGGGGCCGGGATCTATGCCATTTACTACACCGGAGACTTCCCAGCATACGCTCCACTCACCGAGTGCAACAAAGATGATAAATTCGCCGTCCCAATTTATGTTGGAAAGGCAATTCCTACCGGTGCTCGTAAGGGGGGGGGTCAGGGGCTGACCGAGTCGGTGGGGCACTATCTGCACAAACGACTATCTGAGCACGCACAAAGCATCCGATCTGTCCAGAACCTGAAGATTGAAGACTTTCACTGCCGATACCTAGTGGTGGATGACATTTGGATTCCGCTCGGAGAGTCGTTGCTGATCGCCAAGTTTGCGCCAGTTTGGAACTCCATTGTAGACGGCTTCGGGAATCACACGCCTGGGAGTGGGCGCTTCCTCGGACTCCGGCCAAGATGGGATACTTTGCATCCCGGTAGGGCCTGGGCTGAGAAATGCCAAGCGCGGTCGGAAACATCTCAGCAAATCATTGCTGACATTGAGCACCACCTTAAATCATTACCCCTTCTTTTCAAGCGTCTGTTGCACGCAGGCGGCAAAAGCTGATCAAACTACTCCTCAAATGAATACGGACGCGTCCACATTGCCGTTTGAAATATTAAAAATTGCTCTTTTATTGCTATGTCTTGCCTGTCCATTCCCAGCAATAGCCAAGGAGCCAATTCACGTTGTTCAGGGAATGGTTGTAAAGGTTGCCGATGGCGACACCATAACCGTCAACTCGGATGGCAATAAGGTGAAAGTCCGGTTGTATGGCATAGATGCGCCAGAGGTGCAGAGGATGAATCATAAAACCGGCTATGTCAGCAAGCTAGGACAGCCCTATGGCGATGAGGCATCCCGGGCGCTGGCAAGCAAGGTGCTGCGCCAGCGAGTTCGTGTTGAGGTCATGGACATTGATCGCTATCGCAGATCCGTCTGCGTTGTCTGGAAAGACGGTCGGAACGTCAACCAAGAAATGGTAGCTGAGGGTTGGGCATGGGCCTATCGGCAGTATTTAGATCGGCCTCATTCGAGCGAGTACGTTAGCTTAGAAGAAAAAGCAAGAAGGCTGCACCGGGGTTTGTGGACACAGGGTAACCCAATGCCGCCCTGGGAATTTCGGAAGCTGCAGAGGATCCAATAGCCTTAAACATTGGTCACCTGCGGAAGCAGCTATTACTCAAGGACATGGCAACTGGGGCAGGTCGCCCCCCTCCCGTCTGCAGCTATTATCCTACTTCAATATCGACTTTACGACCTTATAAACCAACCGCATCTTATCCTGGCTTACCCCTTCAAGCAATTCCTCTATATCACCCTTCTCAATTATACGGGCCTCAAGGTGGGAAAAGTCGAAAAGGTCTTTCAGTTCGACATTCAGGGACTTTGCGATAGCCTCCAGTGTCTCGGCGTAGGGGAAACTCTTCCCCAACTCAATCCTACTTACATACTTAGATTCAATCCCGATCAGTTCGGAAAGTTGGTGCTGTGATAATCCGGCCCCCTTTCTGAGTTCCTTTATACGGATTCCAAGAAGTTCCTTTGTAGTTTTCATCGCTCCCCCTTGCGCCACAATATCCAGCTTTTGGAGAGGATTTGAAACCAACGCAACATGCGAAAAAGGTTGACAATTTAGTACGCTACGGTAGACTACTGCCTTCCTGGGGATGAATTATGGCGGATAAATCTATCGGATAGGATGACCGCCCCAGGCGAGTATGGATCAGTGATCCATACTCGGACTTGTGTGATCGCCAAAGAAGTGATACCGGAACGGGAGTGTGCAGTACGATGGACGTCCGAGAATTTATTCAAAATACGCATGAGCTTAGATCGTTTTCCACCCGACTAGCAGCCCTCTATCCCGATGCTACCAACGCGAAAGAGGTGCGGGACACTGCCTTTGCAGAGCTTCAGAGGGATGGCAGCATCCCTCCTACAGCAAAGGTTGGCTGGCTTACAAATCCGATAAGACGCAAGGGGTGCACTGCCGAGGAAGACAAATGGCTTGATGGTCTCAACCGCATATTTAACTGGGCAAAATACCATTTCGGTGAAGACGGCAAGAAATCAAAAGCGGCAGATAAGCGAAATAAAATCCCCAAAAAACCCATCAATTTCGTTTCTTATTTGCGAGTTTCGACTAAGCAGCAGGGAGTTTCGGGCTTAGGCCTTGAAGTCCAAAGAGCCGCCAACAATCAGTACATTGAAGAGGTGGGAGGGCATCTCCTCCAGGAATATTTAGAGGTCGCGTCTGGCAGCAAAAAGAATCGACCAAAGGTAATGGAAGCGATTCGGCATTGTGCGACTACTGGGGCCACGTTGATCGTTTCAAGAGTGGACAGGCTGGCTCGTAATGTCCACTTCGTTACCGGGGTACTAGAATATGGATTTCCTGTAATCATCTCCCAAGATCCCACTGCAACGACGAAGCAGATTGTGGATTCTGCCGTCCAAGCGCAGAGCTACTTCAATGACGTTTCTTCATGCACCAAAGCAGCCTTAGCGCGGTCACCGAAGCCCAAGGGAGTGAAGGGCCTCCTGAATTTATCCAAAGATCCAGAGAGCGTCGCCAGGGGAAGAGCGCTTGGTGCCGCATAAATGAAGGCAAATGCCGACGATTTCGCCAAGACCGTTATGCCTTTGATTAAACCACTTCTGCAGGAGGGGCTGAACCATTCTCAGATCGCAGAAAAGCTCAACGAAGCACATGTATTATCCTCAAGGGGAAAGCAGGGACAATGGACTGCACAGGCGGTGCGCAATATTTTGGTCAGGGCTGCCACCTTGCTTCTTGTTGAGACTCCCGCAGACACTGAACCAATGGTTACTGGAGTCGCCCCTCCCAAAGTTGAAGTGGAATTATGTAGGACACCAAAGGCGGGCACAGAACGAAAACGTGCTGACGGTATAAATTTTAGTAAGCAGTTGGAGGGCAACATGGGCCAGATCATTGTCGAAGGCAAGCCACCGTGTCAGGCGCAGGCCTTCATTAACTTCCTGGCCAACCGGCATCCGGTGGACTTCATCGTGAAGTTCCAGTTCAAGTGTGTCGAGCAACTGCTGCATTCAGGGATGAAGGCGTCGGGTTTCTTCTGGCCCACTGACACTGGCAACGCCTTGATCCAGGTCGCATCAAAACATAACGGTCTCCAACCGGTCCTGGACAGGATCTACCGAACCATTGCACACGAGTACTTCCATGCCCTCTCCCAGGTGCGGGATCGCAGGCCATACCGGGGCCAGGAGGAGGAGACGGAAGCCATGCGCTTCGGATCGCAGCAGCTTATGTTCGCAAAGGAGGCAGGCATCATTGTTACCTGACATACGTGGCGACCATGTAGATGAATTGGCCGTCGTTTCAGACTCGACTGTCCCATTAGGCTTTTTGCGTTCGTCTCACTCATGCTCCTCGCTCCTACTGGTACCGATGCACAGCAGGCACCTAGTTCCAAAGGCCCCCCCCGTCCTCCTGCTCGGTAATGGGGTCATTCGATTCCTGTTCCTTTTCGAGGACTTGCATTGTTACTATCGGCACTGTCCGCTGCACCTTATCGGCAGCGCTCTTCTTGGTCTTTTTCGGCCAGTAGTACTGTGTCTCAGATTTCTTCTTCTTGCTGCTGCTAGTCCGTTCCGGTTGCCGACGACGAGTGGGTGGCGGCAGGATCGCTCCGCATTTTTCACATCTCCAACTTCTGGCTTTTTCCAGGCTCCCGCAGGCCAGACATTCGACGTGGTATGACATGGTGCCTTTCGGTGCACTGCCGTTGGGGCGGCGGCGTTGGTTCTCGTACATAATCCTCTATTCTCCTTTTAGGTTGTAAATCTGTGGCTATCGAGTGACTGCCGGTGGTGGGGCCGATCAGGCGGGTGTAGGTGGTGTAGGCGGATTCCATACTTTTTATATATTACCTTCCAATTTCTGAAAACATAATATTTACCCTACACCGCCTACACCCCTACGGCCAACTCGCTCCACCCTACGCCTCTTCGGCTATCATCACCCCGCTTGTGAGCAGCTGCAATCCAGTCCAGCTGAACCCACTCTTGCTCCGCACCTTAGTAAACTTGCCCGTCATGAGGTACTGGCTGAGTTGAGCCGTGGTCTTTCTGTCCTCGCCGTTTGCCAGTGACCAATCGAAATACGCCTGATACAGATCAGAGCTACCTACCCTTCCACCATGACTGCAGCATTCGGCTAGAAACCTCCCGATCACGTCACTCTCATCTTGGTAGTGCATGGATGCCTTTTCCACCACCGAGGGTATATCGACAAGACCTTCTTCTTGCCACCGCACATTCCCCTCGTAGGCCCAGTTTAAGATGCCTGAAGATTCCAGCCCTAACTTGGTCATTAGCTTCGGGTCGCGTTCTCCTTCTGGGATACGGACGGAAAAAGGAATCACTCTGATCCGCCGCCAGATGCCATCATCAGTGCCCCTGATTATTGGTTTATGGTTGCTGCAGAAGAAGAGCTTGAGCTTTGGCGTATACTCAATCTCATTCTTTTGATACAGGCCCCTTGTCGGAACGCCCTCGCCACCAGAAACTCGTTTAATGAAGGTTTCCGCTAATCTTTGCCCCTCTTCCCCCTCTGATGCCAGCACCATACGTGCCCCCGCCAACCTCATCAAGTCACTTCTGGCCGTACCAGCCGAGCTGTACCTGTTCATCATGAAGGAATCGGGGTGCGCTTGAATTGCGTAGTCACCCATCAGCATCTTGAGGACGTTCAAGAAGGTGCTTTTCCCGTTACAGCCATCGCCAATCAGGAAAAATACTGCCTGTTCCTCAATTGAGCCGGTTAGAGTATATCCCATCACTTTTTGCAGCCATGAGATTAGCTCCTGGTCGCCATTAAACACCGTGTCCAGAAATCTCAGCCAGTTCGGGCAGTGCGCCCCAGGTTCATAGGCAACATGAGCCATTTTCGTGTTCATATCGCTTCTGGATGATGGCTTGAACGCTATTTCTCTCAAATCAAGGGTTCCGTTATTGACGTTTAGTATCCAATCGTTTTGATCGAGACGAGAGGACGTTGTTGCAACCGCAAGGTCACTCTGGGCTAAGGTGACCATGTTCTTGAGTCCAGATGCGTTCAGGCTTTGCTTCGCCCATCGAGAGGCCTTATCCATTTCGGCTATATTTGTAAAGGGGGGTAGTCGGTTAGAGCCACCTGCGATATAATCCCTCGGCAACTTCTTTTCGAAGGGAGATGCCATGGAGCTAATACCACTGGTAGCAGGTCGTG
>JGI24143J45723_1001190_pt1 | contig 12699 bp, 13 predicted proteins | sample BarGraIncu00432A_FD_45723 | JGI IMG/M metagenome (IMG submission 45723)
ATAGGGGGGGAATACAACGCATAAAAAGCAAGAACGCTGCCAATCACCGGGAGGCTGAATCATGACCCAGCCAACCCAATCTTCAACCTGGCAACAGCGCCTGACGCACGCCTGGACACACCGCGGCTGGCTGGCCTGGCTGCTGTGGCCGCTCTCGCTGCTGTTTGGCGCACTGGCGGCGCTGCGGCGCAGTTTGTACCGGGTCGGCATCTTCCAGGCAGAGCGCGTGCCGGTCCCGGTGATCGTGGTCGGCAATGTGGTGGCGGGCGGCGCTGGCAAGACCCCGGTGGTCATGATGCTGGTGCGGCACCTGCAGGCGCACGGCCTGCAAGTGGGCGTGATCTCGCGCGGCTATGGTCGCCAGACCCACGACTGCCGCGAAGTGTGCACTGACAGCGCTATTGCCGACGTCGGCGACGAGCCGGCCCTGATCCAGCGCAGCACGGCCGCGCCCGTGTTTGTCGCCAGCCGCCGGGTTGACGCCGCCCGCGCGCTGCTGGCGCGCTACCCGCAAACGCAGATCATCGTCTGCGACGACGGCCTGCAACACCTGGGCCTGCAACGCGACCTGGAGATTTGTGTGTTTGACGAGCGTGGCGTCGGCAACGGCTTTTTGCTGCCCGCCGGTCCCTTGCGCGAACCCTGGCCGCGCGCGGTGGACCTGGTGCTGCACACCGGCACACCGCCCGCCTTTGCCGGTTTCTCCGCGCAGCGCACGCTGAGCCGCTACGCCATAAAGGCTGACGGCAGCCAGCAAGCACTCTGCGATCTGGCAGGCCCGACCTGCCTGTGCAACAAGCCCCTGCTGGCGTTGGCCGCCATTGCCAAGCCAGAAGATTTTTTTGCCATGCTGCGCGCCCAGGGTTTGACCTTGGCACGCACCCTCGCGCTGCCGGACCACTACGATTTTAATAGCTGGTTACGTAATGACTACGNGGNCTACACCCTGATTTGTACTGAAAAGGATGCGGTCAAATTGTGGCCACTGCAGCCCGAGGCCCTGGCCGTGCCGCTGCTCATCACCCCCGAGCCCGCCTTTCTGGCACAACTCGACGCCCGACTCGACCGCTTGCTGGCGATCCACCCTTGAGCCAACGCTATCATTACCCCATGGACACACGACTACTTGAACTACTGGTTTGCCCGGTCACCAAAGGGCCGCTCGAATACAACCGCGAGAAGCAGGAACTGACTTCCCGCAGCGCGCGGCTGGCCTACCCGGTGCGCGACGGCATTCCGATCCTGCTGGAAAGCGAAGCCCGCACGCTGAGCGACGAGGAGCTCGGTCTTTGACTTTCACCGTCCTGATCCCGGCGCGGCTGGCGTCAAGTCGCCTGCCCAACAAGCCGCTGGCTGACATTGGCGGCGCGCCGATGGTGGTGCGGGTGGCGCAACGGGTGCTATCCAGTGCCAGCCCGGCTGGCCGTGTGCGTGTCGTGGTGGCAGGTGACAGCCCGCTGATCGTCGAAGCTTGCCAGGCCCACGGCATCGAGGCCGTGCTGACCCGCACCGACCACCCCTCTGGCAGCGACCGGCTGGCTGAGGCCTGCACTCTGCTGGGGCTGGGCGACGACGAAATTGTGGTCAATGTGCAGGGCGACGAGCCACTGATTGACCCGTCACTGGTCGCCGCCGTCGCCCACCTTCTTCTCAATCAGCCTGCAGCCAGCATGAGCACGGCAGCACACGCTATAAATAGTGCAGCAGAATTCAACAACCGTAACGTCGTCAAGGTGGTGCTCGACGCCCAAGGACTGGCACTGTATTTCAGCCGCGCCCCAATCCCCTGCTGGCGCGATCAAGTCCTGACTTTGAACGACAGCGCTGCGCTGCCCAGCCCTCCCCCGTTGCGCCACATTGGCCTCTATGCTTACCGGGTCGGCTTTTTGCGCCGCTTCCCAACCCTGACGCAGGCNCCGATCGANNTCACGGAATCGCTGGAGCAGTTGCGCGCCCTGTGGCACGGCTACCGGATTGCAGTCCATATCGCGCCCCACGCACCTGGCCCGGGCGTGGACACGCAAGAAGACCTGGAGCGTGTGCGTCGCCTGTTTGGTGCTTGATCGGCGTCAGCTAGCGCGACCTTGACGCGTGCTATTCTTGTAGAGATAACAAGACACCCCGGTTGACTTGAAAGCCAGCCGGGGTCGCTAACTGATTTTCACCAAATCAAAGGAAAACCATGAGACTCATCCTGTTGGGCGCACCCGGCGCTGGCAAAGGCACCCAAGCCACGTTCATCTGCCAGAAATACGGTATTCCGCAAATTTCGACCGGTGACATGCTGCGCGCCGCAGTCAAGGCCGGTACGCCGCTGGGCATTGAAGCCAAAAAGGTGATGGACGCGGGCGATCTGGTCAGCGACGACCTGATCATCAACCTGGTGAAAGAGCGTATTGCCCAGAGCGACTGCGCGGCCGGATTCTTGTTTGACGGCTTTCCGCGCACCATTCCGCAGGCCGACGCCATGAAAGCCGCTGGTGTCAAACTTGATTACGTGCTGGAAATCGACGTGCCGTTTGACGCCATCATCGAGCGCATGAGTGGCCGGCGCTCCCACGCGGCTTCCGGTCGCACCTACCACGTCAAATTCAACCCACCCCAAGTGGCGGGCGTGGACGACGTCACCNGCGAGCCCTTGATTCAGCGCGATGACGACAAGGAAGAGACCGTGAAGAAACGGCTGGNGGTGTACAGCGCGCAAACCCGTCCGCTGGTGGATTACTACAGCAACTGGGCCAAGGCCGAACCGGCTGCCGCACCCAAATACCGCGNGATCAGCGGCACCGGCGGTGTCGATGAGATCACNGCNCGGGCCTTTGCCGCGCTCGCTGNTTAAAGCCTCTGCTTCGGTCAAATAGGGCCTGGTGCCCGTTGGGGTGTCATTTTTTTATGCCAANCCTGCGTGAGGGAAAAACAGGCGCGCCCCGAACGTTGCCTTTGTAGCGTTGCAGTCGTTCNCACCCCCACACGCCTCACGATTTCAAAAACCTGTTCAACGCCGCCAGCATCGGCTCGGGCGTCTCGTTCATCTGCTGGTGGCCGCCGGGCAGGTAAATCACTTGGGCGTTTAACGCCTTTTTGATCAGACCCTGCGCCGCTTTGGGTGGCGTCATCTGATCGACGCGGCCCAACACAAAAAGCACCGGGCACTGCACCTGCGCCATCGCCGCCTCGCCATGACTGTAGCTGTCGCAGGCTTTGAAACCGGTATGAAACAGGTTGACGCGGGGGTTGCTNGCCAGCACCCGGCGCCCCAGCGCCATAGANGCGCCATACACCCAGGTGCCCGGCCCCAGAGCCGAGGGCGGCGGCGCCAGAGTTGAGCGTGAAAAGATGTTGACCATCTCCAGGGCCTTCATCGGCTCCTTCAACGAGGATTCCAGCAGGGCGGGTGACACTTTCATGGGAAACGCTGTGCCCACCAGCACCAATTGGCTAACGCGTTCTGGTGCGCGGGCTGCGGCTTCCAGCGCGACCAGGGAGCCAAAGCTATGGCCCACCAGCGCGGCTTTTTGGAGGTCCGCCGCATCCATCAGGGCGATGACAAAGTCGGCGGCGTCTTCCACCNTGGCCGGNGGNTNGCCTGCGCTTCGGCAGTGGCCCGGCAGGTCCACAGCGAGCACATTCCAGCCGTGATTGGCCAGGTAGCGGGTCTGCAAAATCCAGACACTGTGGTCGTTCAATACGCCGTGGATGAAGATGATGGTGGGCTTGGTGGCATCGAAAGTTTTGCCACCGGTGTAGCAATAAGTACTGTGGCCGTTGACTGTGAGTTCCATCATGCACCTGCCTTTTCTGCCGTTTTCAACGCCCGCTTGAGGTCGTCAATCAGGTCATCCGGATCTTCCAGCCCGATGGAGAGTCGGATCGTGCCCTGCGTGATGCCACCAGCCGCCAGCGCCTCGTCGCTCATGCGAAAGTGCGTCGTGCTGGCGGGGTGAATCACCAGACTGCGGCAGTCGCCCACGTTGGCCAGGTGGCTGAAGACTTTGAGGCTTTCGACGAACTTCTTGCCCTGCTCGCGGCTGCCATTGAGGTCAAAGCTGAACACCGAGCCGGCTCCGCGCGGCAACAGCTTTTGCGCCAGTGCATGGCTCGGATGCGATGCCAGCAGCGGGTGGCCGACACGCGCCACGAAGGGCTGGCCGGCCAGGAATTCGACTACCTTGCGCGTATTGCTCATGTGGCGTTCCATGCGCAGCGACAAGGTCTCGATGCCTTGCAGAATCAGCCAGGCAGAATGCGGGCTCAGACAGGCGCCAAAGTCGCGCAGGCCCTCGCGCCGGGCACGCAGCAGAAAGGCGCCCACGGTCGATTCTTCGCTGAACACCATGTTGTGAAAGCCCGCATACGGCTCGGTCAGCTCCGGGAATTTGCCGGATTTGTCCCAGTCAAATGTGCCGCCGTCCACCACAATGCCGCCGATCACAGTGCCGTGGCCGCTCAAGAATTTGGTGGCCGAGTGGTAGACCAGATCAGCGCCATGGTCGAACGGCTTGATGAGCCAGGGCGAGGTGAGGGTCGAGTCCACCAGCAGCGGCACGCCCGCCTCGTGGGCGATTGCCGAGATGGTCGCGATGTCCAGCACCTCCAGCCCGGGGTTGCCCACGGTTTCGCCAAAAAAAAGTTTGGTGTTCGGCCGCACGGCGGCACGCCAGCCGTCGATGTCGCCGGGTTTGACGAAGGTCGTCTCGATGCCAAAGCGGCGCAGCGTGTAGTGCAGCAGGTTTTGTGAGCCACCGTACAGCGCGGTGGAGGCCACAATGTGCGAGCCCGCGCCCATGAGGGTAGCAATGCTCAGGTGCAGCGCGGCCTGACCACTGGCGGTTGTGATGGCACCGATGCCGCCCTCAAGTGCCGACACCCGCTGCTCCAGCACCGCGTTGGTCGGGTTGCTGATGCGCGAGTAGACGTGGCCGGCGCGTTCCAGGTTGAACAGGGCAGCGGCATGGTCGCTGGACTCGAACACGAATGACGTGGTGAGATGAATCGGCACGGCGCGCGCACCGGTCGCGGGGTCCGGGGCGGCACCGGCGTGCAGTGCCAGCGTGTCAAAACCGGGGTCTGAATAGCCAGGCATGGGTTTCCTTTGTGCTTTCGGAGGGAAGCACTCATTATCCAGTCAGTTTCGACCTGACGCGGGTTGGCGGTCTGGGATAATCCCTCGCATGAGCGGCAACACCTTTGGAACCCTATTCGCAGTCACCAACTTTGGTGAATCCCACGGCCCGGCCATTGGCTGCGTCATTGACGGTTGCCCGCCAGGGCTAGCCTTGAGTGAGGCCGACATCCAGCCCGACCTGGATCGGCGCCGCCCCGGTACTTCTAAATTTGTGACGCAGCGCAATGAACCTGACGCGGTCGAAATCTTGTCAGGTGTCTATGAAGGCAAAACCACTGGCACGCCGATCTGCTTGCTGATCAAAAACACTGACCAGCGCAGCAAAGACTACNGCAACATCGTCCAAACCTTTCGCCCGGGCCACGCCGACTACACCTATTATCAAAAATACGGTATCCGCGACCCGCGCGGTGGCGGACGCTCTTCCGCGCGCCTGACAGCACCGATGGTGGCCGCCGGTGCGGTGGCCAAGAAATGGCTGGCCGAGCACTATGGCACGATGTTTCGCGGCTGCATGACGCAGATCGGCGAACTGCCCATCTCATTTGAGTCGTGGGATTTTGTGCCCGGCAATCCGTTTTTTGCACCGATTGCCGACGTATCCGCGCTGGCAAACTACATGGAAGCCCTGCGCAAGGCCGGTGACTCCTGCGGCGCCCGCATTCGCGTCTCGGCGTCGAATGTGCCGGTGGGTCTGGGTGAGCCCTTGTTTGACAAAATGGACGCTGACATTGCCTACGCCATGATGGGCATCAATGCCGTCAAAGGAGTGGAAATTGGTGCCGGTTTTGCCAGCGTGGCACAACGCGGCAGCACGCACGGTGACTCGCTCTCACCCCAAGGATTCAAATCGAATAATGCTGGGGGGGTATTGGGCGGCATCACCAGCGGACAAGACCTGGAGGTGTCGATTGCCATCAAACCCACCAGTTCGATCCTGACACCGCGTGAGTCGATTGACATGGCGGGCCATTCCACCGAGGTCATCACCAAGGGCCGTCATGACCCCTGTGTCGGCATTCGGGCCACGCCGATTGCGGAGGCCATGCTGGCGCTGGTGGTGATGGAACACGCACTACGGCATCGGGCGCAATGCGGTGATGTGACGATGCACCTGCAGCCTATCAAAGCATCGGCCTGAGATCAGAAACGTCTGCACTGCCCGTGCGCAGGCCACGGATATCCGTGATACCTGCGCAGCGGGTGTCAAGAACTGGCCAGTCCTCAGGCCTTTTTGGCGTAAGCGCTACACCAGCCCTTGGCGGCCACTTGCTTACCGGCGAACAGCGGGCAAGGACCCGATGCAGCGCCCGCCTTACCTTGGTACAGCGCGCAAGTGGCGCACGTTTGCCCGGCCGCAAACTTGGGGAATTTCGCCTTATCCGCCATGGTGGCGTCCGCCACATAGCCCAACGCCTTGGCTTGGGCATCGGTTGCGGCAACCATGGGAAGGTCAGCGGCGATGGCGCTAGCGCCGATCAGGGCGCTGCTACCCAAACTGAGTTGAACAATGAATTCGCGACGGTTGCTCATGAGATATTTCCTAAGTAATTAAATATTTGCCAGACGCTGCCCCTTGACAACTTCTTGGACCGCGTGATTCTATCGGCTCGCCGCTTTCGATCAACCCGCGTTTACACCAATACCCATTTGAATCAGTCACCTGGGGCCAGCTTGTCAAGCGCACTGTCAAGACGGCGTGCGCCCAGAGCCATCGATTCAGACTGGCATCCAAACACAGAAGCCGCCCGCAGGCGGCTTCTGTGACACTGGCGCAGCAGATTACTTGCTGCCAGGCACCTTGCCTTCAACGCCTTTGACGAAGAAGTTCAAGCCACCAAGAAACTTGTCGTCCGCCACCGTATCCTTGGCGACCTGCACTTTGCCGGTGTTATCGATAATGGGGCCTTTCCAGATGCTGAAACTGCCGTCAGAGAGACCCTTCTTGACTTCTTCCACTTTGGCTTTGGTCTCAGCGGGCACATCTTCAGCGATCGACACGATGTCAATCGCGCCTTCTTTCACGCCCCACCAGGAGTGACCGCCACCGACCCACTTGCCTTCCAGAGCTTCACGCGTGGCCTTGATGTAATACGGACCCCAATTGATGACGCTCGATGCCAGGTGCGCTTTGGGGCCGTAAGCGGTCATGTCGGAATCCCAACCAAAGGCGCGTTTGCCTTTGGCCTCGGCGGTCTTGAGCACAGCCGGCGAATCGGTATTCTGGAACAGCACGTCGGCGCCGCCATTGATCAGGCTGGTGGCGGCTTCGGTTTCTTTCGGCGGGTCAAACCAGCCATTCACCCACACCACTTTGGTCTTGACCTTGGGGTTGCTGCTTTGCGCACCGAGTGTGAAACTGTTGATGTTGCGGATCACTTCCGGAATTGGAATGGAGGCTACAACGCCCAGGGTGTTGNTCTTGGTCATCTTGCCGGCAATCACACCGGCCATGTAGGCGCCTTCATAAGTGCGGCTGTCGTAGGTGCGCATGTTGTCNGCCTGCTTATAGCCGGTGGCGTGCTCAAAGTTGATGCCTTTGTTGTCCGCCGCCACTTTGAGCATGGGCTCCATGTAGCCAAAGGTGGTGCCAAAAATCAGCTTGTTGCCCTGCCCCGCCATGTCGCGCAGCACGCGTTCGGCGTCCGCCGACTCGGGCACGTTCTCGACAAACGAGGTCTTGATCTTGTCGCCGAACTCTGCTTCCAGCGCCTTGCGGCCGTTGTCATGCGCAAAGGTCCAGCCACCGTCACCCACCGGGCCGACGTAGGCAAATGCAATTTTCAAGGGNTCAGGCTTGGGCGCNGGCGCGGGTGCNGAGGCAACCGGCGCCGGTGCAGGTACGGGTGCGGGCTCTTCCTTTTTGCCGCAGCCCACCAGNGCAGCAGCAGCCACGGCGGTAAGGGCAGCGATTTTTAGCGAGAGTTTTTGCAGGTCGGTCATGTCAATTCTTTCTTTGGCGAAGTGGGTGACGGGTAAAAAACTCGATTATGAACCGGGAAAATCAGGAATCCGGGTAGAACGGCTTGCCAATCGAAGTCGGCATGTTGATGCGAATCCACTGCGGATTACGCGAGATCAGCGCCAGCACCAGAATGGTTGACAGATAAGGCAACATGGTCAGGAACTGGCTGGGAACCTCCACCCCGACTCCCTGCAAGTGAAACTGCAACATGGTCACGCCGCCAAACAGATACGCACCCAGCAGCACGCGCGCGGGGCGCCAGGTCGCAAATGTGGTCAAGGCCAAGGCAATCCAGCCTTTGCCGGCCACCATGCCTTCCACCCATAGCGGGGTGTACACAATCGAAACGTAGGCGCCAGCCAGTCCGCACAAGGCGCCCCCGGCCAGCACCGCCACGAGACGGATACGGCGCACCGGGTATCCCAGGGCATGCGCGGATTCCGGGTTTTCGCCAACACTGCGCAAAATCAGACCGGGGCGAGTGCGGTACAAAAACCAGATCAGGCCGAGCGCAAAAAGAGCCGTCAGGTACACCAGCGGATGGTGCCGGAACAAAGCCGGGCCGAACCAGGGAATATCCGACAGGTAAGGAATGGCAAAGCTGGGGCGCGGCGGAATTTTTTCCTGTACGTAGCCGATACCCACAAAAGCAGAAAAACCAGCACCAAACAAGCTCACCGCCAGACCAGTGGCATATTGGTTGGCATTGAGCCAGATCACCAGACCACCGAAAACAAGCGCCAGCAAGGCACCCGCGCCCATACCGGCAGCAAAGCCCAGCCAGTCATTGCCTGAATAGACGACAGCCGCAAAACCGGCAATGGCAGCGCACAGCATCATGCCCTCCGCGCCCAGATTGACAATGCCTGCTTTTTCATTGATCAACAAGCCCAGCGACGCCAGCGCCAGCACGGTGCCCGCGTTCAGGGTGGCCGCCATCAGCAGTGCATAAGACTCCATCATTTACCCCACTTCAAGCGGTAATTCACTAACGTGTCGCACGCCAGCAAGGAGAACAGCAACAAACCCTGAAACACGCCCGTGAGCGACTTGGGCAAGCCCAAACGCGACTGCGCGAGCTCACCGCCGATGTAGAACATACTCATCAAAATGGCCGACAACACCATGCCCACCGGATGAAGACGCCCCACAAAAGCGACGATGATGGCGGCAAAGCCGTAACCGGCCGGCACATAGGGCGTCAGTTGACCAATGGGACCCGCCACTTCCAGCGCACCGGCCAAGCCGGCNGTGCCGCCCGACACCAATAACGCCACCCACAGCGCCCGGCGCGAAGAAAACCCGGCATAACGGGCGGCGGCCGGCGCCAGACCTCCCACTTGCTGCGCGAAACCAGCGCGGGTGCGAAATAAAAATATCCAGGCCCCGACCACGCCCAGCAGCGCCAGAAACACACCAATGCTGACTCGCGAGCCCTCAAACAAACGCGGGATTCGGGTGACCAGATCGAAGGTCTTGCTCTGCGGAAANTTATAGCCCTGCGGGTCTTTCCAGGGCCCCGACACCAGGTAGCTCAGCACCTGCACTGCCACATACACCAGCATCAGACTCACCAGAATCTCGTTGGCGTTAAAGCGGTCACGCAACCAGGCGGTGATGCCGGCCCAGAACATACCCCCCATTACACCTGCGACCAGGATGGGCAGCACAATCCAGCCGCCCGTGCTCTTGTTGGCCAACAAAGCCACGCCGCTGGCCGCGATGGCGCCCAGCACGTACTGCCCTTCGGCGCCGATATTCCAGACATTGGAGCGGAAACANACCGCCAGACCGAGCGCAATCAGCAACAAAGGTGTGGCCTTGACGGCCAATTCGCCCAGTGCATAAGCACTTCTGATGGGCTCCCAGAAAAATACGCCGAGCGCACTCACCGGGTCTTTGCCCAGGGCCGTGAACAGCAGGACACCCATCGTGACGGTCACCAGCAATGCCAGCACAGGCGAGGCATAGCTCCACAGCGCGGAAGGTTGTGGTCTGGCTTCGAGCCTAAGCATGTGCCGCCTCNTCAAAGTCCCACAAGCCGCTCATCCACTCACCTACTTTTTCCACCGTAGCCTGCCCAATCGGCAGCGAGGGAGACAGTCGACCCAGGGCAATCACATGCAGGCGGTCACTGAGTTCAAACAGTTCCTCCAACTCTTCGCTCAGCACCAGCACGGCGCAGCCGGCATCGCGCAGTTCCAGTATTTCGGCCCGAATCTGCGCCGCTGCCCCCACATCGACGCCCCAGGTGGGTTGCGACACGACAAACAGCTTGGGATTCGCATCAATCTCACGACCGACGATAAATTTCTGCAAATTGCCACCCGACAAGGACCGCGCCACCGCGCGCGGGCCACTGGCCTTGACGTTGAACCGTTTGATGATGTCAGACGCCTGCGCTTCAAGTTGTGCAACCCTGATCCAGCCACCGCCCCAGTGCGGGAAGGCAATGGCTTCATGGCGCGTGAGCAGCAGGTTGTGCGCCAGCCCCAGCGTAGGCACGGCACCGCGACCCAAACGTTCTTCAGGCACAAAATGCAGACCCAGCTTGCGCCGCCCACCCGGGTGCAGGCGCGACACATCAGCGTCGCCAATCAGAATCGACCCCGGCCTGGCGCGCACATCTTCACCCGACAAGGCATAGAGCAATTCCCTTTGACCATTGCCGGAAACCCCGGCGATGCCCAGCACCTCGCCCGCGCGCACCTCCAGCGTGATGCCGACCAGGTCCACGCCAAACTGGTCGGCGCGAGCCAGCGTCAGGTCTTGCACCCGTAGCAGCGGCGCCCCCAGCTTGGGCTCGTGCCGGATGAGTTGGGGCAACTCGGCACCAATCATCAGGCGCGACAAAGTGGCGTTGGTCTCCTGTGCCGGGTCGCACACCCCGGTGACTTTGCCACCCAGCAGCACGGTACAGACATTGCACAGTTCGCGAATTTCATGCAACTTGTGACTGATGTACAAAATGCTGCAGCCCTCACTGGCGAGCTTTTTCAGCACCACAAACAGCTTCTCCACGGCTTGTGGCGTGAGCACCGAGGTGGGCTCATCGAGTATCAGCAACTGCGGGTTGGTCAGCAAGGCACGGATGATTTCAACCCGCTGCATCTCGCCAACGCTCAAGGTGTGCACCGGTCGCGCGGGGTCGATGTCGAGCCCGTATTCGGCCGCCTTGGTGGTGATGCTGTGTGTGACCTCCGCCAAGCTCAAGTGCTTGCCCAAACCGAGCCAGACGTTCTCAGCCACGGTGATGGTGTCAAACAAACTGAAATGCTGAAACACCATGCTGATGCCCAAAGCGCGCGCCTCTTGCGGGTTGCGGACGTGGACTGAGCGACCATTGAACATCATCGTACCGGCATCGGCCTTGACCGCGCCATAGATGATTTTCATCAGGGTTGACTTGCCGGCACCGTTTTCGCCCAACACCGCATGGGTCTCGCCTGGCATGACGGTCAGCGAGACATCGCTGTTGGCGATGACACCGGGATAGCTTTTAGTGATACCTGCAAGATGAAGTCGAGGAGGGGTCATTCTGCTGGTGATCTTAATATTCCAGCCCCCATTTTGCCTTAGCCTCGGGCCAGTAGAACAACCCCAGCACTGCCCAAGGGTTCCGATTCAACTAACTTGGCGCTCTAAAAAACCGCTGACGCGACCCAGCACCAACTGGGCGTGCTGTGCGCGAGGCCAGCGTGGTCGCCTGATTGTTGACGCCTGGAACACAGATCACCTCACCTCTCATGCAGGCCTCAAAGCCTTGGCGATACCAGCGGCGTTCAGACGCCAGCCAGCAACCGAAGCCCGCCCGGGTCCACCAGATTCACGGTTCGGCCCGAACCGCTGATCAGGCTGCGCTCACGCATGTGGCGCAACACACGAGAAAATGTCTCAGGCGCAATGCCCAACTGTGCCGCAACAGATCGCTTGCGCTGCTGCAGCAGCACCGCCAACACGCCTCGGTCGCCCGTCTGGGCATGCTGCAGCAGCCACTCGGCACAGCGCGCCTCGGCATCTTTGGCCAGGCGGCTGATCGCCAATTCGGTTTGCTGGCGGTGCGCCTTGGCTACGTCGCGCAAGACAGTCTGAGCTGACATCGACATCGTAGACAGCGAACGAAGAAATTCAGCCACTGGCACACGGCGCAAAATAACTTCGGTTTCTGCAACCGCATCCACGGCGTGCGGCAGGTTCAGCACGGCAGACGTCGCCTCCAGCCAGCAAGGGCCTTCAACCACACCCAACTGATGCTCCATGGCGTCACCGTCCATGACGCCCAAGGCCACACGCCCCGACTCCACATAGGTGACCCACGGCGAGAGATTGGCACGCTTGAGCAAGAGCTCACCCCGGGCAGCAACTTGTGGCTTAACAGCCCGAGCAATAGTATGAATAGACAGCATGGACCACACTGTGCCGCGCTCAACACCCCATGAACTTGAGCGAAATCAAACAACCCCACGGAAATAATGGCGGCTGCGCAAGTCAAGGCGATGAATCTGAACCAGTGGGCCAGCACTGCCTCGCGTGGGGCAGGTCACGGTTAATGAACAGCATGCTATCAAAATAGCAGCTGCTCACGCTTATTAGACGGGGGCTACAGCCT
>JGI24143J45723_1001193_pt1 | contig 12676 bp, 12 predicted proteins | sample BarGraIncu00432A_FD_45723 | JGI IMG/M metagenome (IMG submission 45723)
AAATGTATGATACTTGCTAAGTCCCAAACAAAAGTCAGACCCTTTCGTCTGACCTTTACATTTTAGCCTCAACTAAAGCGGTAGCTTGGCGATCTTGAACACCTTCGTGTTTTTAGACCCACAGCTTTGCGTCCTTATCTTTAGATAAGTTTGCTCACTATTTTTTTAAACCGTATTATAATTATACCTACTTTTACATAATTTGTCTATAAAATATATAGGACTATTGTACTATTTATGAAACTTAAGTCCCATTTATGTTGTTCTCTTTTGCTAATTGTTAAAAGTAGTCACGACAAGAGTTAATGAGTCTTATTGTCAAGACGTTTAGGTCATGCAATACACCCTTTCTAAGAAAAGCGCTAGCGCGTTCTTTAAAACATAAAAAGATCAACACGTTTAAACGCGAAGACGTAAAGAACATGAAGATCACGAAGATTTTTTACTATACTGGTTTTTTTTCGTGTTATCTTCGTATCTTCGCGTTTACCGCTTTTTACTCAATTACCAAAAAACTTATACTTCTACTAATATAAAAACGGAAGCTAAGATCATATTTTGATCTTAGCTTTCTGGTCTCTAATGAGCTAACATTTTCCGTTGCCTGAGGTTTAGTATCTTCAGTCTTTCTTGGTCACAACCATTTCACAATATTCTGAGCCATCAGCAATGGTGCAATTAAATTTTAGATCTAAAGGGAAATTACTCACTACACCAAAATCCCCTTCCATCGCCAGTTTGCACAGTGCATTAATCTCCTCTTGATTACAGCCTAGTTCACGCCATGCGTCACAGAGTGCACAGTGATGAAAACGATATACTCCTTGATTTTCTTCAACTTTAATTTCTTCCATAGCAAAAGCGAGCTTCGCATTTTTCACTGCAATGCCATCAAAAAATTCACGGGGAGTTGTCCCATCGCCAATTTTCTGACCTTTCCGTTGTCCAAATTTAAAAATAGCTTTCTGGGCAATTAAGTCTTTATCAGCACCTTGTTTTTTTGCCTCTTGCAATAGTAAATAAAACCATTCAGCCCTATCTTTAATGCACCCACGTACCGCTGCTGTAAGTTCTTGGTCCTGCTCTGCAATTCTTATTACTTGTGTCATTTTATAAATCCCCTTTTTAATTTATTTCTCCTAGATACGCTTTACGGATAACATCACTTTTCAACAAATTAGAGGACTGATCATGTTGTACAATACTACCAGTCTCCATTACATATCCTCGATTTGAAATCATCAAAGCCATGCGGGCATTTTGTTCTATCAGTAAAATCGTAGTTCCTTGTTGATTTATTTCACAAATGAGTTTGAAAATAGTTTCCACCAAAATGGGTGACAAACCTAGCGACGGTTCATCAAGTAAAATCATTTTTGGTTGTGCCATTAGAGCCCTACCAATGGCCAGCATTTGTTGTTCTCCCCCCGAAAGAGTACCGCCTTGCTGCTTTCTACGCTCATACAATCGCGGGAAAAGTTCATATACTTTCTGGAAATTCCGAGTAATTTCCTCCTTGTCAGTACGGGAGTAGGCCCCCATGTGCAAGTTTTCTACTACACTCATAAAGGGGAATATCTGCCTGCCTTCAGGGACTAATACAAGTCCCTGTTCCACGATCTTATCAGGTTTCAGACCTGTGATATTGTGACCAACAAACTCAACGTGACCTCTATCGGGTTTTAACAAACCAGTAATCGTTTTAAGGGTTGTTGTTTTACCCGCGCCATTACTACCAATCAGCGCAACAATTTCGCCCCCATGTACTTCTAGATTAATTCCTTTTAACGCATGGATATTGCCGTAATAAGTATGAAGATCAGTTATTTTAAGCATTGGGCAGCCCCCTTTCCTAGGTACGCTTCGATCACTCCTGGATGGGAATGAATTTCGTTGGGCAAACCTTCCGCTATCTTTTTGCCATAGTCCAATACAACTATTTTTTGGCAAACATTCATGACTAGTTTCATATCATGTTCGATGAGTATAATTGTGATCTTTTCACTACGAAGTTCTTCAATAAAATTCATTAAATCCCTTGTTTCATAGGGATTCATTCCTGCTGCTGGCTCATCCAGTAGAAGCATACTGGGTTTTGAAGCAAGAGCCCGGGCGATTTCCAGTTTACGTTGCATACCATAACTTAGATTTCCTGCCAATTCATCCTTCTTATCAACTAAACCGACTTTTGTGAGCAGATTTAAGGAATAGTCCATAATGTCCTGTTCTTCTTTTTGGGTTGAGGAATTCCGACTGAGAGCCCCCCACAAACCGGCATGCCCCCGGGTGTGATAACCAATTCGCACATTATCAAAAGTCGTCATTTTCGTGAACAGACGAATGTTTTGAAAGGTACGAACCAGCCCTGTCTGGGCAACAACATGAGTTGGTTGATTGGTAATATCTTGTCCATTAAACTGAATGGTCCCGCTACTCACTGGATAGAACCCTGTCAACAAATTGAAGACCGTTGTCTTACCTGCTCCATTAGGCCCAATGAGGCCAGTAATCGTATTTTTTTCAATGGAAAGGGACAATCCATCCACTGCTGTTAAACCACCAAACTTCTTTGTAACATTAGCTATTTCCAATAACCCCATCCGACCTCACCTCCTCCGCCGGTCTTTTAATTTTTCTTTGCCCCTCGCCAGAGTGTCCAAAAATGCCTTGCGGGCGTACCAACATAACCAGCATTAAAATACTACCAAAAATAATCATGCGGTATTCGGCCAATCCTCGGAGTACTTCGGGCAATAATGATAACAGCACAGCACCAAAAACAGCACCGACAGTACTGCCCATCCCACCTAATACGACCATCGCCAATACGGCAATGGATTCACCAAAGCCAAAAGCATTGGGGTCAATAAATGAGGAATAGTGGGCATAAAAGCTACCAGCCAATCCTGAAAAAAAAGCGCCGACAGCAAAAGCCTGGATTTTATACAAGGTAGTATTGATCCCCATACTTTTGGCGGCGATCTCATTTTCTCTGATGGCAATTAGGGCTCTGCCCATACGGGAATCAATGATCCGCTGTACAGCACCAATGACGATCAAGACCATACTGAAAATAAAATAATAATAGAACAAGGATGAATCTAAGGATTGACCAAAGAAGGTTGGCCCTGGTATGCCTGGTATACCCATGGAACCACGGGTTAAATCCATCCAATTCAATAGCACCAATCGAACGATTTCACCAAATCCTAAGGTAGTGAGGGCCAAGTAAATATCCCGGAGTCTCATAGTTGGGATGGCTAAAACAATGCCAAATAAAGCAGCCACAATACCAGCTAAGGGGAATGCTACCCAAAAACTCCAGCCCAGCTTAGTTACTGTTAATGCCGAAGTATAAGCGCCAATTCCATAAAAAGCAGCCCACCCTAAACAAAATTGTCCCGCATAACCAGTTACAACATTCAAGCTAACTGCTAATATAATATAAATACCTGATATGGTCATCATTCTTAAAAAATACTGATCGACTATGACTAATGGCAATATGGCAGCGATTGAAATCAGTAATAGTGTGATTTTCTTTTTGTCTTTATAAAAATTCATATTATCACACCTTCTCCTGAATTCCCCGACCAAATAAACCTGATGGCTTAATTAAAAGAACTAAAATTAAAATCGCAAAGGCAAAAATATCTCGATATCCTGAGGAGATATAAGCAGCCCCTAAATTTTCAGCAACACCAAGAATTAAACCACCAAGCACCGCCCCAGGAACACTCGTTAATCCACCTAGCACTGTCGCGGTAAAAGCCTTGAGTCCAGCCATAAAGCCCATCATGGGATAAAATGCATTATAATACACTCCCACTAGCACCCCTGCAGCCCCGCCTAGGGCTGAGCCAACAGCAAAGGTCCAAGCAATGACGGTATCAATATTGACCCCCATTAAAGCGGCCGCATCTTTATTTTGCGCTGTAGCACGAATGGCCCGCCCTATTTTGGACCGGTGTAAAACATATTGCAAGGCCAGCATCAAAATAATGGTTACTGTAAAAATAAACACTTGTTGGAAGGATATTTGCGCTCCTAGGAACGGAATTATATGATTAGGTATAGCATCAGGAATCGACTTCGTATCAGTGCCCCACAACAGGGCGGCACCATTCTGAAGTACAACGGAGAGCCCTAAGGTACAAACCATAGGTGCCACATCGGGCGCTTTGCGCAGAGGCCGAAAAGCGATGGCCTCTACCACAACACCAATGAGGGCTGAACCAAGCATAGCAAGTAATAATGATGAGAAAATATCCAATTGAAAGACACTCACTAACATAAACCCAAGAAATGCCCCAATCATATACACTTCTCCATGGGCAAAATGTACCAGGCCCAATACGCCAAAAATCAAAGCAAAACCAATACCAATTAAGGCATAAATACTACCCTGGGCTAACCCATTGATTACCTGTTGCAAAAACAATGTCACTCACCCTTTCCACGGAATATCCTTTCTTACGTAACCCTTAAGGATTGTAAGGAACAAATTTTCCGTCTTTAACAATTAACTTCGTCAACGCTTTATCTACATTGCGATTTTCATCAAAAGAGGTCTTACCTGTCACGCCTGGGAAGTTTTTCACAGCCGAAAGTTTATCACGCAAGGAAAGGCGATCAGTCGCTCCAGCTTTTAATGCTTCGATGATTAAATTAGCGGCATCATACGCTTGGGCAGCAAACATAGTTGGTGCTTTACCATATTTAACCTGATAGCTTTTTACGAAATCTTGAACTTCCGGACGAGGATCTAGAGGATAGAAGCTACAAGTCAGATGTAACCCTTCCACCGCTGAGCCACCTAATTTAATTAATTCTTCGGAATAAAGAGATCCAGTACCAATTAATTCTACGCTAAAATTAGCTTTACGGGCTTGTTGAGCTATCAGTGCAGTATCCGTATACATCGATCCAATAAACAGCAAATCAGGGTTACTTTGCTGAATCTTGGTGATGATAGCACTAAAATCTTTACCTTGTTCTGGCAAATATGCCTCAGTCGCGACAATCTCGCCCCCTAATTTTTGTACGCCCTTGATAAAATTATCTTTCGCAACAATACCCCAGTCGTTATTAATATACACTACGGCAATACGTTTTTTATGTAAATTATTAATTCCATAATCAGCGAGTAACGGCCCTTCTTGTTCCTGAGTCGCTATATTCCGGAACATATACGTTCCCTGCTTCGTGAAATCAGGATGAGACGAGGTTGGTGATAATTGTACTAAACCACCTTTTTGGTATATCGGTGAACCAGCTAATGCGGCTGTGCTGGTAAAATCGCCAATAACGCCAATCACTTTACTATCCGAGACAAATTTCTGGGCAATGTTCGCAGCCTCTTTAGGATCAGCTTTACTATCATTGGCCACAAGGGTAATCTTTTTGCCATTAACACCACCATTAGCATTCGCTTTTTCGAAGGCTAAATCGATAGCATTTTTAAAAGATTGACCATACTCAGCATTGTCACCACTTAAGGGAGCAGTCAGACCTATAGTAATTTCTTTACTCGTTGATGCAGTATTTTGGCTCCCACATCCTGAAACAAACACTGCCATCATCGCCATAGCAACTAAAACTATGATTTTTCGATTCATTATAAATTCCTCTCCTTCTTTTTTGTGTTTTTAAATTCCCCCTCTGCGTTCTCTGCGCCTCTGTGGTAAAAAATATTTTCTGAAACAAGAGCAATTTACAGCAAAGACGTAGAGAATTCAGAGTAAGACTATTGAACCGCAAAGGCGCAAAGGACACAAAGGGGACTACAGGGCTTATAAAAAAACTCATCATTATTCTTTTTGCGTTCTTTGTGGTCTTTGCGGTTAATCGTTATTTTTATTGACATCAAACTCATACTCTCTAAATTTGATATTCAATTTCCACAGACCTAGTCTCCGTCAAATATCTTATTTGTCTAAACCTCATAAATTCAAACCATCGATTGGCAACAGCTGCTAGTTTTACTTGTTTTGAATGTTGTAGTTTAATAAGATCGGCCCCGAATGTTGTGAAGTCCTCCTCGCAATTAATACGTAGATAAGAACCTTGTGATTCAATAAAAGGAATGGAATCATATTTATATTCACCAAATGGCGTAATATCCTGTAACTTTGAGTTTCTTATTTTCGCCACAAGATTCGTTTTTAGATCTACAATATTAAAATCCCCTGGATATTCATAGGTCACACCAGTAGCAGGTATGACATCACCAATGGTAAAGGAATGAGGAATTCCTGGGATTCTTTTAATTGTTCCTTCCGAGAAGATATAATAATATTCATCAAAAGAGTTCACTACTATTTCATGATCCTGTTTTGTTAATTTGCTAACAAGCTGTCGCTCTTGTGCCAGCCCAGTAACAATGCCACCACAACAGACATCATACCCGTCAACAATAACAAAGCGTCCTGTATTTTGATTGTTTTTAAATTCATCAAAACAGATTGCTCGTTTTGTCTTAATGGTGACTTCTGCCACATCATTGGTCTTCGCCTGATTGGCATTCTCGATATGTTCTAAAGTCGTAGCGTCAATGACCTTATTAATGGCATAGATTTCACATTCCACTTCTTGTGTCGCCAACTTAAGCTTGTAGTCCTTATTTTTAACAAGATCATTTTTGCCCATCCAAAATAGACTTGCCTTAAAGGTATCCGCGGTTTTAGGCGTATCATAGGTATGAGAGATAAATTCACCACGTTGATTAAAGAACTCATCTTCCATTGTAATCCCCACTGACATTCCTGCCGACACTTTGTCCTTTTTATCTTTTTCTACCCAATATTCGATACTTTTTACCTTTGTCACCTTATTACTGGGGGAAATTAAAATCTCATCCCCAGTTTTTAAACTACCCGCCTCAATTCGGCCGGCAATAATCCGCCGATTGTCAAATTTATACACATCTTGTATAGGAAAACGTAAAGGCTTGCCTTCTAAGCCTTTATCCTTTTCAAACAAATCAATAGCTTTAAGGATGGGTTCGCCTTTATACCACGGCATCTTATCCGATGGCGTCGTGACATTTTCCCCATGAAATGCGGAAACGGGTATATATTTTAAAGGAAATACATGAAGACCATGAAGAAACTCATTCATTTCCTGCTTGATCCCATTATATTTTTCTTCGGAATACTCAATCAAGTCCATTTTGTTCACTAAAACATAGGCCTTTTGTATTCCTAAGAGAGATAAAATATAGCCATGCCTTTTTGACTGTTCTTGTATTCCCTCATTGGCATCAATAACAAGGAGAGCAGCCTCGGCACTAGCAGCCCCAGATATCATATTTTTTAAAAATTCCTTATGACCAGGGGCGTCAATGATGACATAATCTCGTTTGTCCGTACGGAACTGCAGTTGAGTGGTATCAATGGTAATGCCCTGTTTTTGTTCTTCTTCAAAAGCATCCAACAGATAAGCGTATTCAAAAGGTTTACCCTTTTCCTTCGCAATTCTCTTAACCTTATCAATAGCCCCCTCAGGCAGGGACTTTGTATCATACAATAACCGCCCGATCACCGTGGACTTGCCATGATCAACATGCCCCACAACTACGATGTTTAATACTTCTCTTGCAATATCCATTTGCTTACCTCCATACAATCTATTTAGTTCTCGTCCTCAATATTACATATATCAATACACAAAAGGCGAAGGGAATGGCCTATAGGGTTAAGGATTATTACTTAGGAAGCAAGCGATGCCCTATATTCCATTTCTGACAGGCCAATAATATTACATTCATCTTTATCTTCTACACAAAAGTCGAGGGAATGGGCTATAGGGTTAAGCGGCGTTACGTAGGAAGCAAGCGTACCCTGTAGCCCATTCCCGGCAGACCAATAAATTTACATATATCCATCTTTGCGGAGTTTTTGCATAGCATATGAATCTTCTTGGTCTTGAGCCCTACCTGCTCTTTCGCCTACTTTAGTATTTTTCAATTCCTCAATGATCTCTTTAACCGTCACAGCCGTTGAATCAATTTGCCCTGTACATGGCGCACACCCTAAACTTCTATAACGTTTGCCATTCTTAGCAAAATAAAGATCAATTAATTCAATTTTTTCTCTCTCAATGTAAGCCCATATATCCAATTCATTCCAATGCAAAATCGGATGTACCCGTATATGATTACCCTTGGGGAAATCGGTCTTAAATTGGTCCCATAGTTCTGGAGCTTGGTTGGTATAATCCCACTCCGAGTCTTTGTTTCTTTCACTAAACACTCGTTCTTTAGAGCGCGATCCCTCTTCATCTCTACGAATGCCTAAAATTAAACCATCGAACTCATAATTTGTCACCACTTGTTGCAAGCCATCGGTTTTTAGAGCTTTACAACAAACCAATCTCCCTTTGTCTGGACCCATGCCTGCATCTAAAGCCTCTTGATTTTTATGAACAATAAGTTCTATATTATACTCTTTAGCCATGCGATCCCTAAAGGCGATCATTTCGGCAATTTTGTAGTTAGTATCCACATGGATAAAAGGGAATGGACAATGACCAAAAAACGCTTTCTTCGCTAACCACAACATCACTGTTGAATCTTTGCCAATTGACCACAACATGCCAAGTTTACCAAACTTTTTATAAGCTTCTCTCAATATAAAAATACTTTGTGCTTCAATTATATCTAAATGATCCATATCACTTTATCCTCCCTTTTTTAATATGCATTGCTTTGTCTTGAATCCGTGGTGAGCCTTTTTTCACTACCATCTGGGGCAACAATCATCCAATGTAATCGTTGTCCATCTTGCTCTGTATACATATAACTTCCATTGCCACCCATATCAGCACCAAGATAATATTTAATGGCCTTAAAATCACATTCTTTTACACATGAGGTACAGCCCCAGCATTCCTTGGGATATCTGATTTCTGTTTTTCCAGCATTATCTTTGTATAACAAGTTGCCAGGACATACCTGACGACATTTTCCACAGCCATTACATTTCTGTTTATCTATCTTAATGCTCATATCTGTCATCCTTTGCAACTAAATCTCGCAGTATTATATTTACTTCTCCATCTACGTAGCGTGAGTTAACAAATTTCAACCAGTGTTCATCATCTTTCTGGGGATAATCTGCATTCTCTTGAAAAGAATGCCACCGCGTCTCTTTTCTAGTTTCTAAATGTGCGATCAAAGTCTGACATACATACAGCCGATCAATGACTTCATGAATCAGCATCAACTGGTGCAAGTGCTTGGTTTCTAGCTGATAGCTAATGCTTAATAAATCGCCAATTCGCTTTTTTGCTACCTGAAGTTTCTGGAAGTTAAAGGAATAGCCTGAAGAAATTCCTCCTGCATAATCATCCATCACTTTCTGCATCGCCTCTTCCACTTCTTCTACCTCATAAAGACCCGACTTATTATTTTGTAAGAACTGATTGACGCTGGCAAGTTTTTTTTCGGCAACATCACGATCAATTTTCACATTATTTTTACTTTGTATATAATCTAGTGCAGAAAAAGCTGCAATTTCTCCCTCGGCAAAGCAACCTGTCACATATTTTTGTGGACTTCCTCCAGCAACATCACCTGCAGCATAAAGCCCTTTTATGGTAGTAGCACGTTTGGTATCGACCCAATAGCCACTTGCTGTGTGACCACCAACAATATAAGGCTCCGTACCTTCAATTTCAACATTCTCACTAGCAGGTCCCTTGCCATTTTCTAACCACCGCAGGGTCTGAGCCGGCGCCATGTTAAGATAAGCCTTATACAGATCCTCTTCTTGCTTCGCTGTAATGCCAAGAGTTTTTAAATAACAGGGTCCTCTACCATTTTTATTTTCCATGACTGTGGAATACATGCGATTTGAAGTCTTGGGTGCACCGTAGCTTTTTTCGTATTCTTTTCCCGCACTATTGATTTGTTGAGCCCCTATGCCTTGGGCTATTGTCCCCGTAGGAGCAATGGTATCTTTACAACGCAGGGCAATAAACCGCATCTCAAAAGTCGTCATCTCAGCCCCGGCTCGAATTCCCATAGCGTAGCCAGCACCAGTATTAAAGGGAGAGTACCACATCTTATGCTTAGAAAAACCAGGATTATTAGGCTTATACAGCCCAGCAGCCCCTCCCGTCGTACAGATAACCGCTTTTGCTGAAATTACATAAAATACATTACGATCAAGAGAAAAGCCATAAGCGCCAACAACTTTCCCGGCTTTTACGATATAATCAATAATAGTCACTCGATTTAGAACAGTAACATGAGGACTATTCCCCACAGCTTGTGCCAGAATCGGTTTAATATTTTCCCCATTAATTTTTATATTTCTAGTGCCCCGGGAAACATATTCCCCAGCTTCATCTTTCAAAATAACAAGCCCTAATTTCTCCATCTTTTCTGTAACCCCATTCAACCCCTGGGCAATGGTATATACAAGATCTTCCCGTACAACACCTTCGGCATCATTCTTGACGTAGTTGAGATAGGTCTCAGGTGTTTGCCCTTTTACGATATAGGCATTCAAAGCATTCACTCCTGCCGCCAAACAACCACTCCGCTTAATATTAGCCTTCTCAGCAATGATGACTTTCGCCTCTGAATTCCCACCAATCGTGATAGCCGCAAAGCAACCAGCAGTTCCTCCACCAATAATCAGAATATCTGTTTNTAGATTCTTACTCTCTAATTTCATTGTTTTAACACCTACTTTCAAGTTAAGGACTATTTATAAAAAGGCTAAAAGTTATCCTTGTACGCTTTGCAAAAGGCAAAGCCGGGTGTGTCCATTGGGTTGAGTGGCGTTACGTAGGAAGCAAACGATACCCTATGGACACACCCGGCGGACTAGCAATATAGCTTAACTTGCCCTGATGCAAGGGACATTAAGCCTTATCTAATCCCCATTTTTGCCGAATACTAATCTCCGCCCTACCAAAGATGATCTTATCTACGGCCACACCCAGTACTACAATAACGATCATAATCGCCATCACCTGGCTAATATCCGCTAAATCTCTGCCCACCATAAGAACCTGCCCCAGACCTGTCGTTGCTGATATCATTTCTCCAGCCATTAACGCCCGCCAGGCAAACGACCAGCCTTGCTTCAAGCCTGAAATAATGCTCGGTAGACTAGCAGGAATAATTACATTCCAATACAGATTAAACCCTTTTGCGCCCATTGTTTTTGCCGCCCTCACAAATAGAGGGTTTATATTTTTCATACCAGACACAATAGCAATGGAGACCGCAAAAGTTGATCCAATGGTAATGACAAAAATGATTGCACTTTCATTTAAGCCAAACCATAAAATCGAAAATGGCAACCAACAAATACTAGGTAACGTCTGTAAGCCAAGAATTAAGGGACTTAAATTTTCATCAAGATACTTAAACCGTACTATGGATAGACCAACAATAATTCCTATAACAATTGATAGGAAATAGCCTAAAACGATTCTCTTCATACTTGCCAGTACTGCAATTCCCAAAGTAGCATCAGCAATTAGACCCCATAACGTTGTAAAAACAGCAACGGGAGATGGGAAGATATAAGGTTTCCAAAGCCTCAGCCAATCGACGCCAACTCTATATGCCAGTTCCCATATTGCTATCAGAATCAGATAAAACAATATCTTTTTTACTACTCCAATCACTGTCGTATTCAGCTTTAGCAACCTTCTCCACCTCCTCCTTTAATTCTTTCATGATATCCGATGCTAGATAGGCCAAATCAACATTTTCCGGTTGCCGTGGCCTAGCCAGTTGAATTTGAAACTCTTTTTTTATTACACCGGGGTTTGCTGCCATGACAATGACGCGATCTGCAAGCAAAACCGCCTCTTCCACATTATGAGTAACAAATATAATGGTCTTTTTTGTTTTTAACCAAATTTCTTGAAGCTCCACTTGCAAAATACTCTTCGTTTGGCTGTCTAGAGCAGCGAAAGGTTCATCCATGAGTAGCACCTGTGAATCCAAGGTCAATGCCCTGGCCAATGCGACTCGTTGCCGCATTCCACCGGATAATTCATGAATAAAGCAATTCTGAAATCGGGTGAGATGTACCATTTTTAAATATTTTATCGCCTTTTCTTGGCGCTCGGCTTTGGGAATTCCTGCAATTTTCATACCAAATTCAACATTATCAATGACTCTGAGCCAAGGGAATAAAGCAGGTTCTTGAAACATTACAACCCGATCGGGACCCGCCTCGGTCACGACCTTGCCCTTACAAATGACTCTGCCTACAGTTGCGCCCTCGAGTCCAGCGATAATATTCAAAAGTGTTGATTTTCCACAGCCAGAAGGTCCTACAATGCAGACAAATTCGCCTTTACGAAACTCAATATTAATGTTATCAAGAGTATTGATTGTATCAGTCTTGGTAATAAAGCTTTTACTTACATTTTCTACAACTACACTCATTCATAACACCTCAATTCTCTATTTCCTTTAAGCCCTTTTCCTTCAAAACTTTGTTTAAAATAGTAAGATTAAAGAGCTCTTTTAGATCAGGCGTTGCTTTTATAAATCCCGCATCTAAGGACAGCTTCACAAAATCAATGACCGAATCCTTTTCTGGATCATTGGTCACGCTTATTCTTTTGAAAGCAGCATCTAATATCTCTTTAGCTAAAGGTTTACCCGTTAGTTCTTTAATTTGAGCATTGATGGTTTCTTTGC
>JGI24143J45723_1001200_pt1 | contig 12623 bp, 13 predicted proteins | sample BarGraIncu00432A_FD_45723 | JGI IMG/M metagenome (IMG submission 45723)
CCCTCCGGGAGCGGTAATAAAAACGGGCGAACACGAGGTTCGCCCCTACGCTATTCTGCATGTAGGGGCGAACTTGGGTTCGCCCGTCTTTCAGCCTTTCAGCCAATCAATCAAAACTGTCCGAGAAATGCGCAGCGATTTCGCCCTTCAGGTAGGCGTCCGCCTCCGGGGCGGTGGCAAAGCTCAGTACCTTGTGCGCCACCACTGCCGCTTCCTCCATGGTGCAACGGCGCAGGATCTTCTTTACCCGGGGAATGGATACTGCGTTCATGGAGAGTTCATCAAAACCCATGCCGAGGAGCACCGGAAGGTATTCCGGCTCACCCGCCATCTCTCCACAGATACACGCTTCGATACCGGCCTTGTGCGCCGCGTCCACGACTATCTTTAGCGAGCGCAACACGGCAGGGTGCAGCGGCTCGTAGAGCGAGGATACGTGCTCGTTAGTCCGGTCTATGGCGAGGGTGTACTGGATCAGGTCGTTGGTGCCTATGCTGAAGAAGTCGACCTCGGCCGCCAGCAGGTCGGCGATGACGACCGCAGAGGGGATTTCGATCATGATCCCTACCGGCAAATCTTCATCAAAAGGAACATGGCCGCGCAGCTCGGACTTGGCCTCCTCAAAGAGTGCCTTGGCCTGCCGCACCTCGGCGACGCCGGACACCATCGGGAAAAAAAGTCTCACCTTGCCAAAGACGCTCGCCCGCAGGATGGCCCTGAGCTGCGTCTTGAAAGCCTCCGGCATGCGTAGCGACAGCCTGATGGCACGCACCCCAAGCGCCGGGTTCATCTCATCGGAAAGGTTCAGCTCGGTGATGCACTTGTCACCCCCGGCGTCGAGGGTCCTGATGGTGACCGAATGAGGCGCCATAGCCCGCACGATGGCGGCGTAAGCCTGAAACTGCTCCTCCTCGTCGGGAAGCGTGTCCCTATTGAAAAAAAGCATCTCGGTCCGGTACAGGCCGACCCCCTCGCCGCCATGCTTATTGATGGAGGCGATCTCCTCAATGAACTCAACGTTCCCTTTGAGCCGCATCCGGTGTCCGTCCAGAGTCTCTGCCGGTAGGTCTCTGAGCTTCAGCAGTTCCCGTTCCACGTATTCGAAGCGCTGCTTTCTCTGCAGGTAATCCCGAAAGACCTCGGGGTCCGGATTGATAATCACAATCCCGGTCGCGCCATCGATGATGACGGTCTCTCCGTCGAGCACCTCGCCCGTGATCCGCTCCAGACCGACCACCGCGGGCACCTCGAAAGCGCGGGCGAGAATCGCCGAGTGGGAGGTTTTACCCCCCAGGTCGGTCATGAACCCGATCACCTTGGACTTGTCGATCTGCAGGATATCGGCCGGGGAAAGGTCGTGCGCGACCACGATCACCTTGCCGTCAATCTGGGTGATCGGCTCCTGTTTCACTCCCACCATGGTGCGCAGCACCCGCTCCACGACCGTTTCCACGTCGCCGCCCCGCTCGCGCAGGTACTCGTCCTCGACCCCTTCGAAGAAAGATTTGAAACGGGTCTGGGTCCGCTTCAGGGCGCCCTCGGCGTTGATACCGAGCCGCTCGATATACCCCGTCGCTTCGCTTACCAGCATGGTGTCGTCCAGCAGCATGAGATGGGCGTCGATCACGCAGAGATGTTCCGGACCGTGGGTCAGGGCAAGCTGGTCTCGCAGGGCAGCCAGCTCGGCTTTGGCAAGCTCCAAGGCCTTGGCAAGGCGAACAATCTCACCGGGAATCCTCTCGGCAGGCACCGGATGCTCGGTGACGGCCACCCCGCGCCGCTCCGTGATCCGGACCTGCCCGATGGCAATCCCGGCTGAAGCGCCTATTCCCTTGAGCTGTCTCGTATCACTCTTCGCCAAAGCCATTGCGGATCAGCTCCCCGATTGCTGCGAAGGCCTCGGCGTCATCCGCCCCCTCCACCTTCAGCACGACCACGCTCCCCTTGCCTGCAGCAAGCATCATGATACCCATGATGCTCTTCCCGTTCACCTCGACCCCTTCACGCTCGATCCGGATTTCCGAGCCGAAACGGCTTGCAGTCTTAACCAGCAGCGCGCTCGCCCTGGCGTGCAGCCCGAGTTTGTTCGGTATGACAAATTCCCCTTCAATCATAGCTCTCACTTTCAAATGTTCGTTTTTTTGCGACGTCGTTGTCTGGGCCAATTCAAAAGGGTCCACCGACCAGAGGTGGTCCCGAAGGCTATTTTTTCAGGTAGTCCCCCGCAACGGAAATCCCTTCCTGGCCGCTTTCTTTGAGCTTCAGGGCAAGTTCCCCCACGTCCAACCGGTTCCGGTCCTGGGTGAAACGGATCAGCATGGGAAGGTTCACGCCGGTCAGCACCTCCACCCTACCCTCCTCCAGAAAGGAGATGCTCATGTTGGACGGAGTGCCGCCGAACATGTCAGTCATGATTATGGCGCCGTCACCGGAAACCCGGCCGACCGCCTCTTTGATCGCGGCCATAACCGTCACGGCCGAGGCATCCTGGGCAATGCCGACCGCCTCCGCCAGTTCCAGTTTGCCGACAATCATTTCCGCAGCTGCAAGCAGCTCGCTGGCTACTCCCGCATGCGCCACCAAAAGCAATCCTATCATCCCTGCCCCTTCTCGATATCCCTGTGAGTGATTTTTATGTTCACGTTCCTCTGCTTGAAATACTGGTACAACTCCTGCGCAATGGCGACCGAGCGATGCCTGCCGCCGGTGCACCCTATGGAAACGGAAAGGTACGACTTACCCTCCCTGCGGTAGCCGGGAAGCAGAAACTCCAGGAGGTCCCGGTAGCGCTCCAGAAAGACCATGGTCTCCTTTTGCCCCAGCACGTAATCCCTCACCCCCTCGTCCAGCCCGGAGAACGGGCGCAGCGCGGGGACGAAGTAAGGATTGGGAAGAAAGCGCACGTCCATGACCAGGTCGCTCTCCAGGGGGATGCCGTAGCGAAAACCGAAGGACTGGAGATTCACCTGCATCTCGAGCGCCGCTTCGCTACCCTTGATGCTGGAGATGACCACCTCCTTGAGCCGGTGCACGTTCATCTCGGAGGTGTCGATGATCGCGGTGGCGATGCGCCTGAGGCCCGCAAGTTGATCGCGCTCGAAACGGATTCCTTCCGGGACGCTGGCCCCCTCGAGTGCGGGATGGCGGCGCCTGGTCTCGGAAAAGCGGCGGATCAGCACCTCGTCGGTCGCGTCGAAGTAGAAGATCTTCACCACGTGGCCGGCCAGGGTCATGCTTTGGAAAACCTGATCATACCCCTTGATAAAATCGCGGCTGCGGATGTCCATGACCAACGCCACGTCCATGATGTCTTCGCGCGAATGCTCAACCAGTTCGATGAAGGTGGCGACCAGGGAAACCGGCAGGTTATCCAAGCAGAAGAACCCCTCGTCCTCGAGGGCGCGCACGGCGGTCGATTTGCCCGAGCCCGAGAGTCCCGTGATGATGACAATGCGCATGCTATTCCACCTCGTTACCTAGCGGCCGGAACTCCATACGGGCCAGCAGCTTTTCGTGGAACTCTTTGGCCGAATGATACCCCATCCCCTTCAGCAGAAAGTTCCTTGCGGCGACCTCGATGATGGAGGTGAGGTTGCGTCCGGGACGGACCGGAATCTGCAGGTGCGGCAGGTCAACTCCCAGGATGGTCTTGGTCTGGTCGTCGATGCCAAGCCTCTCGTATTCCTGATTGGCGTCCCACTCCATGAGTTCCAGCACCATGTCGACAATCTTCTTTTCCCGGATTGAGGAGACCCCGTAGAGGTCCTTGATGTTGATGATCCCCAATCCCCGAATCTCCATGTGGTACTGGATCGATTCTCCCGCCTGGCCCACCAGCGCCGCGGGCATCTTCTTCTTAATGTGGATGATATCGTCGGCGACCAGGCGGTGACCACGGATCACGAGGTCCAGGGCGCACTCGCTCTTACCGATGCCGCTCTTGCCCAAGAGGAGCACCCCGACGCCGAGCACGTCCACCAGCACGCCGTGGATGTGCGTCGAAGGGAGCAGGCTCTCTTCCAGGAACTTGGTGATAAGGGAGATGAAGGTGGAGGACTGGTGGTGCGTCACGAGGAGCGGTATGCCGGCCGCGTGAGCGGAGATCTTCAGGAATTCAGGGGGATCAAGTCCCTTGGTAACGATGAAGCAGGCAATCGGAAAGCTGCAAAGAGTTTCGATGTGCTTTTTCCCGAGATCCTCGGAAATCTGCCGCAGATAGGAGATTTCCGTGTTCCCCAGCACCTGGACCCGGTCCGGGTGCAGATGCTCGGTGTAGCCGGTGAGGGCGAGTCCGGGTTTTTGAATGCGTGAGCTGTAGAGGCGGTTCATCAGGCCGGCATCGCCGCCGATGAGCTGCAGGTCCAGGCCGTAGGCCTTGTCTTCCAGGAGATCCTTGATGGTGAGGCTCATGCTTGTCAATTGCTGTCGACCTTTCCCCCGCAGGCACCCGGTGTCCCTGGGGGTCCGGTATGGTGGGGAGGCGCCCCGGGGGGACGCCTCCCGTTCACAAGCTGAAGCGCTTAAACGTTCTCGGGAGCGATCAGTCCGTAGTTTCCGTCTTTACGACGGTAGACCACGTTGATATTTTCCGTCGAAGCTTCGGTGTAGACCAGGAAGTCCTTGTGCAGCAGTTCCATCTGCATAACCGCCTCTTCTACGGACATCGGTTTCATGGAGAAGCTCTTGGTCTTGATGACCACGGGCGCGCTGTCGCTCTCCTCTATGTTCTGGGCTTCCACGATGCTCTTTTGCACCTGGCGCTCACGGGAGGTGTCGCTGGAAGGCTTGTGGGCCTTGATGCGCTCCTTGAAGCGGCGCAGCTGGCGCTCGATCTTATCGGAAACCGCATCGATCGAGGCGTACATGTCGTTGGTCTCTTCAGCGGCCTTGATGGTGATCCCCTTCGCGGTGATGGTCACCTCGGCGGAGTGGCGGATTTTTTCCACGGTCAGGAATACCTGGACGACTATCGGCTCGTCGATATATTTCTTCACCCTCTCCAGCTTCTCTTCCGCGTAGCTCTTCAGGGCTTCGCTCGGTTCCATGTGCCTAAATGTCGTCGTAATCTGCATACTCGTACCTCCCTTTATTGTAATACACGCCAGGCCTCCCCCCGTTGGTCGCGGCGGGGCGGCGGGCGTTAGAAATGCTTCTTGCGCTCCGAAGAGGACCCGATCCGGAGCATCTCACGGTATTTGGTCACGGTGCGCCGGGCGATCACGATGTTGTGGTTCGAGAGCAGCTCAGCCAGACGCTGGTCGGAGTAGGGACGCTTGGCGTCTTCCGCGTCGACCAGTTCCTTGATCTTGCTCTTCACGCTTTCCGAGGCGATGAAGTCCCCCTCGCCGGTGGAGATGCCGGAGTTGAAAAAGTACTTCAGCTCGAAGAGCCCCTGCGGGGTCTGCATGTACTTGCTGGTGGTGACCCGGCTGATGGTCGATTCGTGCATACCGATGTCCTCGGCGATGTCGCGCAGCACCAGGGGGCGCAGGTGCTCGATGCCGCGGTCCAGGAAATCGCGCTGGAACTTGACCAGGCTCTTGGCCACCTTGAAGATGGTGCGCTGGCGCTGCTGGATGCTCTTAATGAGCCAGATGGCCGAGCGCATCTTTTCGCCGATGTACTCCTCTGCCTTCTTGTCCACGGCGCGCCCGGCCTTCGCCTCCGGCGCGTAGAGCGGGTTGATCCTCAGGTTGGGCATCCCTTCGTCGTTCAGGACGACCACGTACTCGTCCCCCACCTTGTGCACGAAGATGTCCGCCGAGATGTACTGCACGTCTTCGGTCCCGAAGATGCGCCCCGGCTTGGGATCGAGTTCGGCGATGATCTTCGAAGCGGCGAGAATGTCGTTCACCTCGACTCCGAGCACCTTGGCAGCCTGTTTGTAACGGCGGCTCTCCAGGTCTTTCAGGTGATCCCGAAGCAGCGCCTCCACAATGGTTCCCCCCATACCGAGGCTCTCCACCTGGATCAGCAGGCACTCGCGCAGGTCGCGGGCCGCGACGCCGACCGGATCGAACTCCTGTATCCTTTTCAGCACTCCCTCGGCCAGCGGCAGCAGCACGCTTTCCGAGAATCCCTGAGCGGCCTCCGTGATCCGGGCCGGAGACGCATCCGCGTCAAGCCCCGCCCACTCCAGGAACTCCTCGCGAAAGGGGCTTACCTGTACGCAAGCGTCGGTCACGTCCTCGAGGTTCGCCCTGAGATAGCCGTCCTCGTCGACATTGCCGATGATCTCGACCCCGAGCGCCATTTCGCGCTCACTTAACCGGGTGAGGCTCAACTGCCAGATCAGGTGGTCGGAAAGAGTCGATTTCTTGGTCAGCAGGTTCTCGAAGGAGGGGCGGTCCTCATCGTCGTAATACTGCTCGCCGGAGCTGTAGTTGTAGCCGTCGATGTAGGAGTCCCAGTCGGTCTCGCGTGTCTCCTCGCCGGTGCGCACTTCCTTGAAATCGGAACTGTCGCTCTCAGGCTCGACTTCTTTCTCGCGCTGCTCCAGCTGTTCGGGCTCCCGGATCTCCTCCTGCTCGATCACCTCGTCGAGAATCGGGTTCTCTTCCAGTTCCTGACGCACCACGTCTTGCAGCTCCAAGCGGGAGAGCTGCAGGAGCTTGATGGCCTGCTGCAGCTGGGGGGTCATCACCAGTTGCTGACTCATTTTCATCTGCTGGCGCATCTCTATAGCCATAAATCCTCTTGAGTGCCGGGAAAGCCGTTCTACCCTACTTTTTACGTACCTATGTGGAGATTTGATCTACGTTTAGCTACAACGTTGCCCAGATTGCCATCCTACCACGATTATAAACCCAAACCCGATGCTGCGCGATGGAGATTCCGAAGCGACCCAGCAAGCATCCAACTGACAACCTGGAGAACGTAGAACTTAGAACCTAGAACGGTCCTCCTAGCTTCTTACAGCTTGAACTTTTCCCCAAGGTAGATCTCGCGTGCCTTCTTACTTTGGGAGATCTGCACGGGATCGCCGCATTCGAGCACCTCGCCCGCGCTCATGATGTAGGCCTTGTCACAGACGCCCAAGGTCTCCCGCACGTTGTGGTCTGAAATCAGCACTCCGAGCCCTTTGCCTTTGAGTGCCGTGATGATGTTCTGAATGTCAATGACGGCAATCGGGTCAATCCCCGCGAACGGCTCGTCCAGGAGAATGAAGGCCGGATCGGTGGCCAGTGCGCGTGCGATCTCGACGCGCCGCCTCTCCCCGCCGGAGAGCGAAAAGCCGCGGTTGCCGGCAATATGCTCGATTCTGAACTCGCTTAGCAGTTCCTCGACCCTTTCGCGGCGCCGCACCGCGGATAAATCCATGGTCTCCAGAACTGCAAGCAGGTTGTCCCTTACGCTCAGGCGCCGAAACACCGAGGGCTCCTGCGGCAGGTAGCTGATACCGCGCCGTGCCCGCTGGTACATGGGCAGTTCCGTGATCGCCTCGCCGTCCAGAAAGACCTGGCCACGGTCCGGGCGGCAGAGACCCACCACCATATAAAAGGTGGTCGTCTTGCCCGCGCCGTTGGGCCCCAAGAGGCCCACCACCTCGCCGGAGGAAACCGTGATGTCGACCCCGTTCACCACGGTGCGCCGGTTGAAAGCCTTGACAAGCCCCTGCGTGCTGAGGGTGCTACGGTTTGGCGCCGGCATTTCTGCCTCCGGGGAGAATAACCGCTTCCACCCGCTCATTGGGGCCGCCGGTCACTACGCTGCGCTGTTCATTAACATAATAAGTGATCAGCTTGCCGGTGATCACATCACCCTCCTGGGTCACCCGGGGCGAACCGTCCAAAAGGATGCGGGCTTCTTTTGGCTCATAGACCCCGTGAGCACCAGTTGCCTGCCGGTTACCCTGCAGAATCCGTACGTTGCCAAACGCTTCAACCCGTGAGAGGTCATGACCGTCCGCCGTGTAGCTGATCACCAGACGGTCCGCGTACAGGTTCAGGTCGCCCTGGCGGGCCACAACTTTCCCCTCGAAGGTTGCCGTCTTCTTTTCATTATCGGCATGCAGGGTGTCGGACTTTATCTTTAATGGCTCTTTGCTCAAGGCAGGGGCGGCAAAAGCCGCCGGCGCCGCCCCGAAAAGGAGCAGGAAGATCAAAAAGGACCAGCGCATTAGCGCGCCCCCTGCGGCTGGTACACCGCGCTTACGTCCTTCATTAACCTCAACCTCCGTGTCTGGGTCTGAAACTCCATCCCTACCCCTTCCAGCAGCAGCCCTCCGTCCTTGAAGCGAACCGGCTCGCTCGACACCAGTTGCTCGCGGGCCGCGAGGTACGTGACCCGCGTGCTGAAGAATTCCATGCCGTTGCCGCTGCTGCCGTGAACGTTACCAGTCAGGAGCACATCCCTTGTGGCGTTGTGATATTCGGCACGGTCCGCCGTGACCTGCAGATCGCCCGTGGGCGCCGATCCGGAAACCACCAGGCGCACTCCCGAAAGAGTCGTGCTGTCAGCGTCCTTGTTGTATTCCGCCCGGTCCGCCGAGAGGTCCCAGCGCTTTACCCCCTGCCGGGTCTCGGTGTAGTGAACCCTTTGCAGGGAGACATCAACCTTGAGCGGGAGTTTGGGCACCTTGTGTGCCGGCGTCCCCCCCTGATGCATCCGGAAGGTAATGGTGGCCACCACGAAAAGAGCGGTAAACGAAGCCAGGATGACGAGAAATCGCCTGATATTATTGAGTTTATGCATGATTTCGGGTCAAAGTATAACATCATAAAAAATGGGTGTAAAGCCTATTTTATTAAAATGATCCGGCTTGGCACAGAGATTGTAAAAGGGCGTAAACACTACGGTTGTTCTACTAAATAAAACGGCGATTCGGGGATGAAAGGCAGAACTTAGTACCTGGAACACGCTTGGCTTAAACGGCCTTTTGGGCTAGGTACCAAGCATAGGTGTCGTGCAAACCCTGGTCGAGGGTGATCTTGTGGTGCCAGCCGAGCTGGTGGATCTTGGAGACGTCGCAGAGTTTACGCGGCGTCCCGTCCGGCTTGGAGCTATCAAAGCGGATCTCCCCGCTGAAACCGACCACCGCAGCGATCCGGCCTGCCAGATCGGCAATGCTGAGTTCCTCGCCGCTCCCCACATTTACCGGTTCCCAGCCCTCATAGCACTCCATCAGGAACAGGGAGGCCTCCGCCACGTCGTCGACGTGCACAAACTCGCGGTACGGGGTGCCGCTCCCCCAAACAGTCACACTCGCCGCCGCGTCCCGCTTCGCCTCGTGGAACTTCCGCAACAGGGCTGGCAGCACGTGGGAGGAGGTGAGGTCAAAGTTGTCGTGGGGGCCATACAGGTTGGTCGGCATGGCGCAGATAAAGCGGGTGCCATACTGACGGTTGTAGGACTGGCACATCTTGATCCCGGCGATCTTCGCTATGGCATACGGCTCGTTGGTCGGCTCCAGCGGCCCGGTCAAGAGCGATTCTTCCCGGATCGGCTGCTCTGCCAAACGCGGGTAGATGCAGGAGCTCCCCAGAAGTAGCAGCTTGGTCACCCCGGTTTGGTACGAGGCGTGAATCACGTTACTCTGGATCATCAGATTGTCATAGATGAACTGCGCAGGGAAGCTGCTGTTAGCAACGATCCCCCCCACTTTCGCTGCGGCGAGCAGTACGTACTCAGGCCGCTCCTGCTGGAAAAAGGCGGAAGTGGCACCCTGGTCACGCAGGTCGAGTTGGGAACTAGTCCTAAGGACCAGATTCCCGTATCCCTCGGCCTGCAGTTGCCTGAGCAGGGCGGAACCTACCAATCCCCGGTGCCCCGCCAGGTAGATCTTGGCGTTCTTATCCATTGGCCCTCTGCTCGCGCTGCGCCAGCTTCAAGTCCCAGTCGGTCATCATCTCGACCAGCGCCGGAAAACTCGTTTTCGGCGTCCAGCCCAGCTCTTTCTTAGCCTTGGACGCGTCGCCCAAGAGTAGATCCACCTCGGCAGGACGGAAGTAACGCGGGTCGATCTCGATCACAACCTTGCCGCTTTTCAGGTCCACCCCTTTCTCATTAACCCCTTCGCCCTGCCATTCGAGCTGAATGCCAAGTCGCCCGAAGACCAGTTCGGCAAACTCCCGCACGCTGTGGGTCTCGCCGGTCGCTATCACGTAATCGTCCGGGTGGTCCGCTTGAAGCATGCGCCACATCCCCTCGACGTAGTCTCCGGCAAAGCCCCAGTCACGCTTGGCCTCGATGTTTCCGAGGTAGAGACAATCCTGCAGACCGAGCTTAATGCGGGCCGCCGCACGGGTTATCTTGCGGGTTACGAACGTTTCGCCGCGCCGGGGCGACTCATGGTTGAAGAGGATCCCGTTGCAGGCGAACATGTTGTAGCTTTCGCGGTAGTTGAGCGTGATATAGAAGGCGTACGCCTTGGCGCAGGCATAGGGAGAGCGCGGGTAGAACGGGGTGGTCTCGCGCTGCGGGGTTTCCACGACCTTGCCGTAGAGCTCCGAGGAGGAGGCCTGGTAAAAGCGGGTATCGAGCCCGGACTCCTGGATCCCCTCGAGAATCCTGACGGCGCCGAGCGCATCAACCTCGGCGGTGTACTCAGGCACGTCGAAGGAGACCCGTACGTGACTCTGGGCGCCCAGGTTGTAGATCTCGTTGGGACGGATCTCGCGCAGCAGGCGGTTGATGGAGCTCGCGTCGTTCAGGTCCCCGTAATGCAGCAGCAGCTTGGTATCTGCCTCGTGCGGGTCGCGGTAGATGTGGTTGATCCGACCCGTGTTAAAGGACGAGGAGCGGCGGATCATACCGTGGACTTCATACCCCTTGGAAAGGAGGAGTTCTGCGAGGTATGAGCCGTCCTGCCCGGTAATGCCGGTGATAAACGCTTTTTTCATGATACCTCCCATGATACAAAATTATAGAATCTGACAAACTAACCGAACCTGTCGGCATTGGCAAGCGGAATGGCCTCAGTAGGAGGCGAGAATCTTTTCAATGATCCGGCTGGTAGACCTGCCGTCCACGAACTGGACCAGTTCCACCCGGCCGCCCCGCGCCTCGACCAGTTCGCGGCCGACCACCTCCTCGACACGGTAATCGCCCCCCTTCACCAGGATGTCCGGAGCCACCGCCTCGATCAGCCTTAAGGGGGTGTCGTCGTCGAAGAGCACCACGTAGTCGATGCAATCAAGGGCTGCCAGGATGTGGGCGCGCTCAGCTTCCTCGATCAGGGGGCGCTTGTCCCCTTTGAGACGCCGCACCGAGGCGTCGGAATTGAGCCCGACCACCAGCAGGTCTCCGAGCTCCCGCGCCTTTTGCAGGTACTTGACGTGTCCCACGTGGAGCAGGTCGAAGCAGCCGTTGGTGAAGACGATCTTTTTCCCGCGAGCGTGTTCCGCGGCCATCAGGCGGGCCAGCACATCGAGGTTCTTAATCTTCGAGTCGGAGTCCTTCAGGGAGTGTCCCACCTCAGCCACGATCTCCTCTGGCGAGACCGTCGAGGTTCCGAGCTTGCCGACAGCAATGCCCGCCGCCACGTTGGCGATCCAGGCAGCCTCAGGCAGGGCGAGCCCGCAGGCAAGTCCCAAAGAAAGTACGGAAATGACAGTATCCCCCGCGCCGGTGACGTCGAACACCTCGCGCGCCACAGTCGGGATATGGACCGCCGCCCCGAGCTGTCGGAAGAGCGACATCCCCGCCTCGCTCCTGGTGATCAGCAGTGCATCGAGTTCCAGCTCGCTCAGCAGCCCGCTTGCCGCACGCTCCAGGCTTTCCTGATCGCTGATGGCAACACGTGAGGCGATCTCCGCCTCCTTGCGGTTCGGGGTGAGCAGAGTCGCCCCCCGGTACTTGCCGTAGTCGTCCCCCTTGGGGTCGACCACCACGGGAATCGCGAGGCGTCTTCCGGCCTGGCAGACAGCGGAAAGGATTTCAGGGGTAAGGACACCCTTCAGGTAGTCCGAAATGACGATCACGTCAAAGTTTCCGCAACTGGCCTCCAGGAAGCCGAGCATCGCATCCTGGCTGAGCGCGTCGATGGGGGACTTGGTCTCCCGGTCAATCCTGACGATCTGCTGATTGGCGGCTATCACCCTAGTTTTCTTGCTGGTTTTGCGCTGCGGGTCCTCGAAAAGCCCGGCAAGGTCAACCCCCTTGTCCTGAAAGACGCGGCGCAGCAGCGCCCCGTTTTCATCGGCGCCGATCACCGAGCAGATGGATACATTAGCCCCCAGCGCGACCAGGTTATGCACCACGTTACCGGCGCCACCCAGGCGTAAATCCTCGCGGACGACCTCGACCACCTGCACCGGGGCCTCGGGCGAAATGCGCTCGGCCCGCCCCCAGAGGTACTCATCCAGCATCAGGTCGCCGATCACCAGGACACGCACCGTAGCTGCCCTTTCAAAAAATGATTCTACCTCTCTTCTTTCCACACAACCTCCGAAAGACGTTCTACGTTCTACGTTCTACGTTCTACGTTCTACGTTCTACGTTCTACGTTCTACGTTCTAGGTTCTACGTTCTAGGTTCTAGGTTCTAGGTGCGATGCTCTACCAGTGGTCAGCTAACCTTTTCGCAAGCCGGTCGATAAAAGTGTTGATAAAGGATGCTAATATCACGTGGCACACTTTATGTCTACTTCACCACAGTGTCCCAACACTTTATTGAGCATACCC
>JGI24143J45723_1001202_pt1 | contig 12615 bp, 8 predicted proteins | sample BarGraIncu00432A_FD_45723 | JGI IMG/M metagenome (IMG submission 45723)
GGACTACGAGCCAAGCAGCTATTACCGCATCGGGTTCTCCGTCCCAACTGACGACGAAAGCGGCGTCTCCGGTCGGCACGAACTGACCATCCACTTTCGCAATGAAGCCACAGGCAAAGAGCGCACCTTCCCCATTGGCGAAGTGTTCATCGAATTCGATACCCGCGTGGACAAAGTGCAATAAACCGTGCACATGTTTATAGGAACCCACTATGTCTGACAAAACCCCCTTGCTTGACGAAGCAGCTCTCGACACCCTGGTGCGCACTGCACAAGGCAGCAGTGCTCTGGCGGCAACCCCCACCCCCCAGTGGCCACAACGCCTGACTGAACGCCAGCAATGGCTCCAACAATGGAATGCCACTTTGGCCCCACTGCTGCAGCCATTGGAGAAAAACAGCGAGCCATTTGCCCTCAAGCCCCAGCGGATCAATGAGCTACTGCACGCCTGGTCGCTGGGTTTGCCTGCCGACCCCGCCTTGGTACCCCCTAACAGCGTTGCCCTGTTGCTGCAAGCCTATCAAGGCGGTGCCAATCTATTGCCCACTATTGCCGCGTGGGGAGCCATGGCGCTGGCCAGCACCGATGCCGCTGCACGTCACCGCGTGGGTGACGAAGCCCATGCCATCAAACAATGGTTACAGCGTTGGGAGCGAAAAGAGGCGGAGCTGGCCATGTTGAAACACATTCGAGCTTTGAATTGCCCCACGCCGCAGGATCAGGAGCGCCTGCACAAATTGGGTGGCGATGCCTACAAGACCCAGCTCATGCAGGTGGACACACAACACATGCGCATTGCCTTGCGAGACCGGGTGGACAGCCACAGCCTGGAGAGGTACTTCCGCGATGACCCACAGGCCGCTTACACCATGCTCGCCATTCGGGCCAAGCCCGTCAACCCCGCTTCCGTGCGATTGCAGGTAGGCCATTGGCAGCCCGAGTTGTTCTTTGATACTTTGCGCCAGGCTTTCATGCGCAACGAATCGCTCAACACTGACTTCACACTCACCATAGCCCGCGTTGACCTTAGCCAAGGCGACATGCTGGAGCCCACGGATGCCTGCATCTTTGCGCACCAAAGAAGCGATATGCGCTTGCTCATGACCATGTTGGTCAAGGCCGGGGTTGCAGTCATCCAACTGGCCCTGCTGGTGCCCTGTGACGGCCTTCGCGTTAGCGACTACAGCGTCAAACTGCTGCGCCGTGCCGATAGCGTGGAGTCCAGTCTTGAAACACTCGCGCGGGGCGAGATCGTGGACAAAGTGCTGCAAGAGGCACTGGGTGCGCTCAAGACCAGCGCCTCAGGCAGCACGCAATCCCCATCGCAATTCGCCGGATGAGCAGCACCATGAACACCACACCCCAAGATGCAACGCCACGGGACATGGGTAGCTACGCCGCCCTGACCGAGTGGATTACACAGAACTGGCATCAGCCGCAAACACTGCAACAGGCAATCGCGCTGCTGCAACCCTTTGTGCAACAGTACACACACGCTATGCGCAGCAAAACCGCATCCATCGTCACCGAGCCCTGGCGCAGCGCAGCCTGGACGGTGCCAGGCCAGCAGCACAGCGCAAGCGCGCAAGCGCCACAACTACAACCAGCAGCCCTGCGCTGGCTGGACGACCCGCAGCACGCACAAACCCTTGTCGACGCACTGGCTTCACAGGCATTGCTGGACCTCAGTGGGCTGACCACCCTGAGCGCCGCTGTGGCCCAGGTGCTGGCAAGTTTTAGCGGCACGCTGGACCTGTCCGGCCTGAGCACTTTGGAGCCCGATGCCGCCCAGGCGCTGGCCGGGCATCGTGGGCTTATCCGTCTGGACGGCCTGCCGCGTCTTGGTGGCTTTATTGTGCCCCTGGTGCAGCGGCGCATACCACGCCAGCCCGATCAACCCAGCGTGGAGCAGCCGGGCTTGAGCCTGCACGGCTTGCAGCAACTCAGTGAAGAAGAGGCGCACTACCTTAGTCACGTGCAAGGCGATCTGGATTTAGGCGGCCTGCAAAGTATTAGCGCGCAATTGGCCGGTGCCTTGACGCGCCGCAACGCCAGCACCGATCTGCCCCTGGGCTGGCTGCGGCTGGACGGCTGGCAAAACCCCGGTGCCGATGCCCTCAAGGCACTGGCACCCTACAGTGGCCCCCTGTCGCTGCCGCTGGAGCAGGGCAGCAGCTTGAACAACCTGCTGTCGCAATTGAAGCTACAGCCTCGCGCAGCCCTGGCGCTGCCGCGACTGCAAAGCCTGAACGCGCCTTTGTGCGAACTGCTCGCATCCCTGCCGGTGCAGGAGATGCACCTCAACGGCGTGCAGATGCTGGATCGTCCCTGCGCCGTGGTGCTGGCAAAGGCCCAGTGGGTAGCACTGCACCTGGGCGGCGTGCCAACCCTGACCCCCGAGGCCGCAGTCGCCCTGCTGAAACAAAACGAGTTTGGCACCGCCCTGCACATGGACAAACTCCAGCCCAGCCCGGAACTGCAACGGGTACTTCAAAAACACGAACACCTGGATGGCGATCTGGCCACTTGGGTCTGGGGGTAATCACCATGACCCAACCAAACTGCCCTCTGAATCAACCACGTTGCGGCCTGGAAGCAGGCAACCCGGTATGCCCCAAGTGTGGGCTGGATGTGCGGGTGCGTTACGTCAGCGAAGAAGCTGGGCTGTTGGCAGCCAGCAAAGCCGAGACAACTTACTGGCAAAGCCACGCCAAGGCACTGGAAGAGCAAATCAACAAAGCACCCGAGCCAGCATCCAGCTCCACGCCAGTTCAAAGCCGTGTTGCAGGCCAAGTCTTTCAAGACCTGCCCATAGCCCCGCAAATGGTAGTGTTGCCGAGCGGCAGCTATCTGATGGGGACTGCAGAGCACGATGCGGATGCCGATTCAAGTGAATTCCCCCAACACAATGTCACCATTGGCTACCAGCTGGCAATAGGTCGTTACCCCGTCACCTTTGAAGAATGGGATGCCTGCGTGGCAGACGGCGGTGTCAACTACAAGCCCGAAGATCAAGGCTGGGGAAGAGGCAAGCGCCCGGTGATCAATGTGAGCTGGGACGATGCCCAAGCCTACGCAGCGTGGTTGAACCAGAAACTTGGCCTACAAGCCAATGACCCCACCCGCTACCGCCTTCCCAGCGAAGCCGAGTGGGAATACGCCTGCCGGGCTGGCACCACGGGCAACTTCAGCACCCCCACCGGTCAACTCAGCGACAACGATGCTACGTACGACGCAAGCGCCGTCGATGGAACCCTGTCCCCCAAAACTGGCAAGAAACATGACAAGACAACGCCGGTAGGCATCTACGCTCCCAACCCCTGGGGCTTGTACGACATGCATGGCAACGTATGGGAATGGATGCAAGACGACTTTGAAGAAAGCTACCGTGGAGCGCCAGCAGATGGGACTGCTTGGAAGACCGGAGCGGCAGTGCGTGTGCTGCGCGGCGGTTCCTGGGTCAGCCTCGCCAGGGACACCCGCGCCGCCGACCGCGGCAGCCTCTCGCCCGGCAACCGCGGCTACGGCAACGGCTACGGTTTCCGCCTAGCCAGGACCGCGCCGTGAGGCGCTTACCCCTTGCTTCTTTACCTATTTACCCCTTGAAAGAGCCAAAGATGCCTGAGCAAGTGCGATGGGGTTCAACCCAGCGGGGTGTGGGGCAGCGCCCTACGGAGGGTGCCGCGAAGCGGTCGCGGTTTTATGGGTAAATCGACCTGTAGCCCTTGTGGAATAAGCGTAACAAGCTATTAAATATATAGCGATTAAGACCCAATCCAACACCTCAACCCTGACAACACCATGCCACACACCCTTTGGTACACACTGCACCGCCTGCCTGATCTCTCGCTGGGGGCGTATTCGGCCTTGCCCAACAGTCAGCACGAGGCATTGTTGGCGCAGTTTTCGCCTAGCCTGCGCATGTTGCACCGCTTGGCGCTTTCCTACACGCTGGAGCTGCGCTGGTGGGCGCACTTTGACCCCAACCGCCCCAGTGGTCAGCGGTTGGAGTTGGCGTTGGGCTTTGCCGGGCAGGCGGCTGACTTGGAACAAGCCCCCATTGATGCCATGCTGCGCGCCACGCCCATTGCGCCGTACTTTGTGGACGCGGCCAGTGGCTTGCAGCGCGGCTGCATTCAGGAGGCTGCAACGCCCGGTACAGCACCGCGCCTGTTGGGTTGCCAGGCGGCACGGCTGGAGCGCTATTGGGCCTTGAACGAGTTGGGTGACGAGGCCTTTCAGCGCCAAAGCGAATTGCCCGCCTACCTGCATGCCGTGTACCCATGGGAGGCCAATGAGGGCTGCCGCCTGGTGCCTGCCTTGCAATTGATGCAACAGTTGGGCGAGGCCTGCGTTATCACCCTGGCCTTGCAGCCGTCCGAAGGAGAGCAGGAATACGACCGCCTGCAACCCTACTACGCCAGTGCGCTGGCCAAGTTAGCGGGGGGCAGTTACAAAGACGCTCTGGGGCGCACCGAATTCATCAAAGCCGGTCCTGTTGCCGAGCAACTGCGCAGCCTGCGCCAGGACTTGATGGACAAAATTCGCTGCGAACCCTGCTTCACCATGCAGTTGCGCTGTTACGCCAGCACCCGCGACAAAGCCCGCATGCTGACCGACACGGTGCTGGCCGAAGCCCTGAGCAACGGCCCGCACACCACCTGGCCACTGCCGATGGAGGTGGATTACTTCGCCCCTGCACCGGCTGACATGCTGTGCCTGCCCCCGCCAGCCAAGGTGAGCCTGCCTGCAGACTTGCAGCGTTTGGCAGGGTTGTTCACCCTGTCCGAAGTCGCCTCGTTGTTCCGCTTGCCGGTGTTGTACGAGGGCGAGGCACTGGACCTGCGCAAGGAGACCTACCCGGAGATTGACACCGTGCCCGGCCGCAGCTTGCATTTGGGACACCTCCAAGGGGCCGGCTCAGCAGGTGAATCGGTGCACCTTCCGCTGGATGCGATGGTGAAGCACACCATCGTTGTGGGCGTGCCTGGAAGTGGCAAAACCAACACCCTCATGAGCCTGGCGCGGCAGGTGTGGGTGGACCACCAAGTGCCTTTTTTGGTGTTGGAACCGGCCAAGCGCGAATACCGCGGCTTGCTGAACCTGCCGGGTTGCAGCGGTCAGGTGCTGCTGTTTGCGCCGGGGCGCAGTGCGCCCACGGAATGGTTGCTGGAGGAGCAGTTCAACCCCCTGGCACTGCGCATCAACCCCTTTGAGATGCCGGTGGGCTATTCGGTGGCCGAGCATCGCGCCCAATTGCTGCAGATTTTCAAAGTCGCCTTTGGCTTGTGGAACCCTCTGCCCTCATTGGTGGGAGATGCCATAACGCAAGTGTATGCCGAGCTAGGCTGGCTTGATGGAGATATCGCCACAACCGAGCGTATCGAGCGCTATGGGCTTCCTCAGATGCGGCGTTTTGTCGAGGTGGTTTACGAGCTGGTAAGTTCTACTTCGTACCAAGGCGACAACGCGGCGACGGTAAAAGCCTACCTGGAATACCAGATTGGCAGCCTGATCAAACCTCCTCTGGCCGCGGTGTTTGATTGCGCCACGTCAACGCTGAGCCCCCAAAGCTGGCTGCACCGCCCAGCCATCGTGGAACTGGAAAGCCTGGGCGAGGCGAACGCCAATTTTGTCAGCCTGCTGCTGCAGTGCTACTTGCGCCAAACGCTAACGGTGCAGCAAGAGGTCGAGCGCGAAGCACAACACCAGGCAGAGCCTGGGCGCAAGCTGCGCCACCTGCTGTTTCTGGAGGAGGCGCATAACCTCATAGGCCCACAAGCGTACATACCTGACGAAAAAACGCCCGATCCCAAAGCGGCGGCAACGGTGTTTGTGGTCAAGTTGCTGGCAGAGGTTCGCGCACTGGGGTTGGGTATTGTCATTGGCGACCAATTGCCTTCAGCGCTGGCCCCCGAAGTGCTGAAGAACACCAGCATTCGCATTTGCCACCGCCTGAGCGCGCCCGACGACCGCACGCAGATGCAGCAAAGCATGAACGCAAGCGCACTGCAGTTTGAACACATGGCCACACAAACCAGCGGCCAGGCACTGGTGGGCTGGGAGGGCGTGCGCAAACCCTTTGCCATGCAGTTGCTTGCTGCGGATGGCAAATTGGCCCGCCACGATCAAGCCTTCAGTGACCGGGCCATGTTGCTTGCCATCTGCCAACCCCAGGAGCAACAGCCACCAGATGCGCGCTTTGTGGCCAACGCGCTGGAGTTGTACACCCGGGTTGAAGTAGAGATTGGTCAAGCACCTTATCCGTGGCAGAAAAGGCGCACCATTGTGCAGACAGTTGAAGCGCTGCGCTCGCTGCCCACTGACACTTCGGCATTGACTGCCGAGTCTTGCCTACCTGCGCCTGGTGTGTGCATGCAAGCCTGGCTGCACCCAACTGCCGCTGAACACGACCTGCCTCCAGCCTGGTCTGGCAGCGATGCGCTCGCGCTGGGCGACGTGATGCTGGACACCCTGAGGCAGCGCTACCGTTGCGTCGTGGGCATGTTGAGATGGCTGCAAGTGCGACTGGAGCAGCCAGGGGTTGCAGCGGTAGAGCTGGAGCGGCTTGCACAAGACCTGGAGTATTTGAAGGAACGTCAAGAGGGGTTGGAGCAACGCATTCAGAACTTGACGGACGCGCTGGCGCACGCCGGGCAGGCGCTGGTCCATGCGAACACCGACCCCAACACCGCGTGGACGCTACAGAGCCTGGACTGGGCCGTTCTGATATTGCGCCTAGCCGCCACGCTGGCCCCATCGGCTGGGCAGGTCCCGGCTTCAATAGAGCATGCTGATCAACCCAATCGGTACAATTTTTCCCACCTGGGCTTTGTGCCCGATGGCGTGCAGACTCAAAAGGCGCTAGAAAAAATGCTGGCCAAGCTGGTGACCTGCGCACCGCCCGGTGAGTCAATCGTGCAAGCACTGCCGTTTTACTTGCGCGGCCCATTGCGGGGCGTGCTGAGTTTGACGCAGGGTACGGCCACGATCAAGGACTCGGCGTCTGCTCAACGAACCCGTCAACGCTTACAGTCATTCATCAACCAACTCTAGGAGCACACGCCATGAAAGCAGCCACTTTGTCTCAAGCCGACAACATTGCAGAAGTCAACCGCCAGCGAAAGGCCCAGGACTCGATAGAGGACGCTCAGCGCGTACAAATGGCAGCTGCTGAGGAAATTGCCAATGCCGTGAGTAACTTGCGTGACATGGGAACTACAGATGTTCAAATCCCAGTGGCTAACAACCTTGATGAGACCATGATCAATGCTGTGAATTTGAGCCGCGACACGGAAGAACGAGCGATGGTGGTGGTCATTGGACAAAAGGCTGATGCCAAAACCGCCGACCACCACGCCCGCAGCGCGCAGCACAACGCCAGAGTGATCTCAAATGTAGGCCAGGCCACGGATACAGTGCTGAGTGGCAAGCAGGCCCAGGCCATTAAGGTATCCATCGAGCGAGAGGGGACTCACCAGGCTAATGTGCGAGACACGTCTACTCAGAATGCCAACGAACTTCAGGCACACACCCGAAAGGCACTCGAATTTACCGACACCATGAAAAACCGGGTTCGCAACATCATTCTTCCAGGTTGAGAGTGCTGGATATGACGGAATCCTACCCCCTGCAACGACATAGGCCACCAGAAAGATTTCCCAATGACCAACACAGCAAACTGCCTCATCCGCCAATCCGACTGCGGCTTGCAAGCCGGGCAAATCGAATGCACCAAATGTGGCATGCGTATCGATGTGCGCTACGTCAGCCAGGAAGACCTGGACCGGTCGATGGCCAATGCAAAATCGTTGTTTTGGAAGAACCACGCCCAAACCATAGATGCGAACAACATTCCGCAGCCAGGTTTCTTAGGTGAAAGCTTGGCTGTCTTCTGGCTCGATCGACTAAAGTTCTTATCGCAAAATGCGTATCGAGTGTTAATTGGTTGGACCATGGTCTTAGGATGTTCACCTGATGACATGGTGCCTCGTCCGGTCGAAATGCACCGCAAATGGAATGATCGTCTGTGGCTGCACCTGATCCCTTTGATTTTTGTGACGGCTTTTTTATTTCTTACTGCATGCGGAAAGAAGGAAGAAGCTCCTGCGACCGTCGCAGGTGTCGATTCTTCCATATCACTTGATCAGCGGGTTGATAGTATTGAAAGGACTGTCGGAAACCATGGTTATCAGATTGATCTAGTACGCTTCAAGCACTGGGAAAAAGAGCGGCTACAGGCAAACTGTGCACTAATTGCTGTTGCTTGGTTTTTGCTTATTTGTACTCAGCGCCTTGTATTCAAGGGTCGCGTCAGATTAACCAAAGAAGGCATTGTGGTTGTACGCATGTCCTTGGGCCCACTGGATCTCGTGAAATCAGTCGCCAAGTGGGGTGATGTTTTGACAATTGACTATGACGAAGATAAGTGGCGTTTGAAGCTTGAACCTTTGAAAAAACAACGACGTGTCCTAAGTTTCAAAACTGGTTCCGCATGTTCATTTGCGCATGCGAATCAACTTCGCAACGAAGCGCTTTTTATGGCCTTTGCGTTGGCGTATGGTCGGGATGACCTTATTGTTTCCTTGATACAAGGTGATGTCCGATGAATTGTCTTATCAAGCAGCCCCATTGTGGTCTCGAAGCTGGACAAACCGAATGTCCAAAATGCGGCATGCGCTCCGATGTGAGCTATGTGAGCAAGGAGGACATGGACACGGCATTGGCAACGGCAAAGGCGACGTGGGAAATATCAGAAATGAGAGAGGCGGCCAAGCGCGTCAACGTGAAGCCGGGAAACGCAGTGGAGACACCAGCACTGCCAGACAAGAAAGCACCAGTGACGGCCAAACTCAAGACTGAACAAACGGTGAGTGGCCAAGAATTATCGAGATCCAACCCGAGCCAATCAATGACGTGGGTGGTCGTCGCATTGTTGGTACTTGGCGGTGGCAGCTACGTCTACGTTCAACACCAAGATAGTCAAGCACAGTTGGTGGCACCGTCGGCAGCGCGCGCTCCATCGGCGGCTCCAGTAACAACTGTTCCAGACATCCCTTCACCCCAAGATAACCTGATAAAAGTTACTAGAAAATTCAATGATCCAGTAGCGCCGGATCAGCTTAAGCAAATTCAGCAAAAAAAATATGTGGCTCCATACTTTTATACTGTGCTTGATGAACTTATCGTTGCTTACCCTGAGTTGATTGATCTTATTTTCGAGACAAAACTAATGGATTCAAAAACGAAGCAGTATTGGTTTGATATTCTTCCTGCAATGACTGATCAACAAATGAGTAATTTATTTGAAATGTTAAAAACGAATAGAGCTCCAGAAATGCCTACACCTCCATCCACTCCAACGGCAACTTCTACTTCTACTTCCTCGTCACCTTTAGGAAGTAATTCTGCAATAGAAAAAGCGATTGTTGATTTTAATTTGCAGAATTGCAAAAGAGATGTATTTACAAAACTCGACGCAGATTGGAATAAAGATGTGAGAAGTATGCGGTTTGTATATCTGTCACTCTCAAACTGCAATCAACCTAGTGAAAATGGAGGAAGAGTATTAATAATTCCGAAGGATGAGAGCTGCTCTGCTGTTTCTTATCCAAGCCCAGAATTGGCTAACATCATCGGTTATGCCCCAATGGGAAAAGGTATTATGGCTTTTACTCTTGAGTTGGGTGGAAATAAGATGAAACAAACGATATATTGGAAATCGCCCAGTATATCGAATCCATACAACTGTGCGGGCTCCATGTCATTTTATTCAAGATAAGATTATTTGACCATCCATATATTGATTGCGCGAATTTTAATCTACCGCGATTGGGTCGCTAGGCCATACCTCAGCGCCCGGTGGATCTGCCGCTCGAAGTCGAATTACAAAGCGTATTAAGCGCTTACCTGAAAGTTACTCCGTAATAAATTAGCAGAAATCCAGTTTGTATTTCTTACCGAAGCCAGCCAGTATTTCGTCCACTTCGGACTCAAGGGTCTTTGCATCACGCGATTTAAAGGCCATCCATTCGTATTTCATCTTGTACTAGAGCTTTTCGATGCGGTTCAATTCCGGACTGTAGGGCGGCAAAAAGTAAACCTCAACACTTTGCCCTGCAGCACCTTGAGCAAGGGCCCAATCTCTTTTGCCTTGTGCACCGAGGCGTTATCCAGAATCACCACTAAGAGCGTGTTTTAAAAATCAATAATCGCCCTGATTTTCTTGGTTCAGATGACTCACAGCAGGAGTTTTTCCATGACCAGGAGATGCAAGAGGAATTCCAATAGGCGGCCCCGCTATCCGACCGATCACATTATCTATTTAGTCGGTCCATATGTGGACGTCTCTCGGAAAGCAAGTTTTTTAAACAAAATTTTTGTTTTTAAAAATATACGTAACTCATGGTTTCATATAGCAGGGTCTTCGGCTTAACTCTATTTAAAAAGCTCCAACTTCACGGCTTGTTGGTAGGTAATTGCTTTTACTTGAAACGTGTCAAGATCAACAATCCGATATATTTCTTGCTGCCCCATTCCACCCGTAAATGCTATTTTTTTCTCGCCTTTAAAAATGACGCATTTTGGATCGCTGTAGCTGTATCCACTTTCAAGCTTGAACGCTTTTCCATCGAGAAAAATATTTGTTTCACCAATTGAGCGAGGCTGCTCTTGAATTTCGGCTTTGACTCCCCCGCAAGAAATAGTTCCTGCATGTACTGTGGCTGAAATAAGGCAACAATTCAACAAAAAAACGAGAAAATGTTGTTTAATCATAATTAGCTCCGGTTTGTGTTTATGTGTCAAATTGTAGTGGACTATAACGCATTTCATTACACACAACTCTTCCCGCCCTCAATCCGCCGTCTATGGGGCTCTTCGCCCAAATCGGCAGAATTTATCCAACTGGGCATGATGAATTAATTCTCAATTCATAACGACTTATTTGACGTAGGGGCCAGTGTGTCAAATTAACGGCATTTCAATGTGTAGTACGTGTATCCAGACATTATTTGACTTTTTACTACATCCCATTCCCCTGATATCGAACCTGAGCTTGCGTATCCAGTGCGTTTTGACCCGTTGAACGTATCCCAAGAGCCATTACATTCAAAAAAGACTCCACCTTTTGCTGCGTTCCAAAGTGCGAGGTCAGTTCTACCCTTGTAATCGTATGGGGGCTCAGCGAAGCGTAGTTGAAGTCTGACGGTCTTTCTGATATTTGAGCGAACAAACGTCACGAACGCCATGTCCTTTTCAGGCAGAAATGCTGCGTACTCAGTGCTAGATAAAGGCACTGAGAACGGCTCTCTCGAAAGCACGTCTGTGACGATAATTGAACTGCATGCGATGCAAATTGAAGCAAATGACTTGAGCATTTTTGACATATTCCTGTGTTAATTCGTGGCCGTAAATTCTAGCGTTGGCTGTGGTGCATGCAGAACAATGAAGCGCGAGTCCAACTGTCGCAGGAACACGCCTGATACACGGAACAACAACATTGGGTTCCGTTTGGTCAGCACGGTTTTTTTCCAGAATGGTGCGCTCATCCAACGGGCGCAACAGTGTTCAGGGGGCCCGTCCAGGCCAGGGCAGGCATACAGCCCGGCCGCACCCCCGCTTTGACGTGGTGGGGGTGCCGCCATTTTGCCGTGAGTCGATTTTCAATGTGATGCCGTTTAACTCTATGTGGAACAACTGCACAGAGAAAGGGCGTCATGAATACATTGAAATCGGTCGACTTGCTTGGATTTCGCGGCGGCACCGTTGAAAATTCGGGCGCAGTTATCAGATTATTGAACCGTTGCTGGGTGGAAATTTCTTGTCTGGTAGGCACTTTGCTGCTTTCGGGCTGTTTGAATACGCTGCCGACACAGCCTGAAAGTGGGTTTGATTCGAAGGTTTCTGTCTCCTTAGAGTTTCCTGTTCCCCTGAACCAACGAAAAGACGCGACTGACCTCTTTTGGGACGGTCTGCAAGCACGGCCAGCAGATGGGACGACTAACGCGCCCCAGAAGACGACGAATTTGTGGCAACGCATTCGCGTTGGTTTGCAGGTGCCATTGCCAGGCGGCGAGGCGGCGCAACGTGTGGCGCGACATGAGCGCTGGTATTTGGAAAACCCGGCACATCTTCAGCGCACGTTTTCCCGTGCTCGCTTGTACCTGTTCGACATTGTTGAAGCCGTTGAAAAAGAAGGTTTGCCCATGGAAGTCGCTCTGCTGCCTGCGGTGGAGAGTGCGTTCATCCCCATGGCGCGTTCAAGTGCTGCGGCGGAGGGCCTGTGGCAATTCATTGCGCCTACGGGGCGGCGCTTTGATCTGAAGCAGCATATGTTCTCCGACGAACGGCGCAATGTAAGGGCCGCCACACAGGCCGCAATGCGCTATCTCAAGGAATTGCAGGCACGTTACGACGGAGATTTTCAACTCGCCTTGGCGGCGTACAACTGTGGCGAGGGTTGTATCGATTCCCATGTGCGACGGGCAAAAGCGCGTGGTTTGCCCGGGCGGTTCGAAGACCTGGAGTTGAACAGCGAAACAGCGAACTATGTGCCACGGCTACTGGCATTGGCCAAATTGCTGTCGGCCGCCGTGGACAGCGAAAATATGGCGG
>JGI24143J45723_1001203_pt1 | contig 12605 bp, 8 predicted proteins | sample BarGraIncu00432A_FD_45723 | JGI IMG/M metagenome (IMG submission 45723)
ATGGTGGTCGCAATAGGGCTCGAACCTATGACCCCCTGCTTGTAAGGCAGGTGCTCTCCCAGCTGAGCTATGCGACCATCAATTGAGATACAAGCAATATTATACGGCAGTCAAATCAATTTGTCAATCCTTTTCTCTTAAGTTTTCATTACTTTTTTTCTGCAACAACTTGTACACGATCTCCTTCATTACTTCCCGGCAGGAAAGTTCCAAAATCATAGTACTTTATATTTTTAAATCCTACATTGATCAAACAGCGGTGGATATCTTCAATTGTGTAAAAATATTGCACCTGTGTTTCTTCATGTCGGTTATATGTGCCATCTTGATTCTTTTCGAAAAAAGTAAGGTTAAAATGCATTTCGTTGTTCTTAAAGTTTGGCTCATTTTCCCATACACAAAAGATGTCATCGAGATCATATACAAAGGTATTGTTCGCAATCACGTCTTTATATTTTGAACTGGTATTGATATCAAACAGTAACAGCCCCTCACTCTCCAGACAATCATAGCTGCAAAGGAAAAAGCTTTGCAATGCTTCATGATCAGGCAAATAATTAACACTGTCGCAACATGAGATAACCGCATCAAAAGTCTGATTGATCTGAAAATTACTCATATCTCCCAGATAAAACTGTATGTTCTTCAATCCCATTCGATCAGCCTTTTCATCGGCAACACTCAACATTCCCTCAGACAGATCAACTGCCGTGATGTCAAATCCTTTTTTAGCTAAATTACAGGTAATATTTCCTGTTCCACATCCAAATTCCAAGACCGATTTAAATTCCCGTTTTCCATTGAAAAATAATCGATGAATATAATCAGACCAATTCGGATAATCTATTCCCGTCATCAGTTCATCGTAAACCTGTGCAAATTCATCATACATAAATAGAATCCTCCTATTAATATTTATTTGAATATTTTATAAATTTTAGCGATGTTTCAAGGCCTTTCAGCAACACTTTTTCATCAAAGTTAAACTCCGCCTTATGCAAATCATGATCAAATCCTTTGTTGGGATTTCCAGTACCCAGCCCAATAAACAATCCCGGAATTTCTTTTTGAAAAAAGGCAAAATCTTCTGAAAGCATGATTTTCTGGATTTTTTCACATTCTGTTGGTTCACAAAGCTCTAAAAATATCTTGTATAACTCTTGATTATTGATTACTGGTGGATACATATCAACAAATTCCAGGTCAATGCTGCAGCCATAAGCTAATTCCACGCCTTTTACTACTTCAGCCAATCGTCTGTGAATCATACTGTGATTTTCCTTACTAAAAGAGCGGATTGTTCCGCCTAGTTTAACCTTATCGGCAACCACATTTACTCTTGTCCCGCCATTTAATAAACCAATTGAAATAACGGCACTTTCCATTGGATCTGAGTTTCGGCTGATGATACTTTGTATACACGTAACCAGAGAAGCGCTTGCCACAATGGCATCTATAGCAATATGGGGTTTCGCAGCATGTCCGCTGACTCCATGCACAGTAATATAAAATTCGCTATTCTTTGCCATCATCGCTCCTGCCTTTGTGCTGAGGATGCCCTCCTTAATAAAAGGGAATAGATGATACCCAATAATAGCTTTAACAGCGTATTTTTTCAATATTCCCGCCGCAATCATTGGCTTAGCACCTCCCGGGCCCTCTTCGGCTGGTTGAAAAATCAACAAGACACTTCTTTTTTTCTCATCAGGATGATCTGATAAGTATTTTGCCAGCAGCAGATTCATGGTCATGTGTCCGTCATGGCCGCAGGCGTGCATCTTTCCAATATGTTTAGAACTATAATCATATCCTGCTTTTTCCACAATGCACAAGGCATCCATATCAGCTCGAAATGCAATCGTATTATTTTCATCGTCTCCTCTGATATATAAAACAACGCCAGTATCACATACTTTTTCTGGTTCATAGCCCAGATCCCTTAAATAATTGAGAATATATGCCTGAGTTTTAAATAAATTAAAGCCTTCTTCCGGAATTTGATGAAGTTCTCTTCGCAAGCGTATTGCCTCATTTTCATACATCTCTAACAGTTTCTGATATTGCATTTGCTTCCTTTCTTAATATCCACATCTAACCAAGTCATCAAGTCAAATTTTCTGTATGATTCAATCCTTTGCTTACCGATTTATTCCAGTAACTTATAAGTATAGGTGCTTCCATAGTTTGCTTCATCAAAAGAAAAGATATCCTTGAGCCCCTTGGTTGCAATGATCTGATTATCTTTCGTCACAAAAACAGCCTCAACTCCGTCCATTTTCTCCACCAAAGCCAAACCCTTGTTTAATCCCAACAAAAATAATGTTGTTGTTAAACCATCTCCATCAATCGATTGGTCTGTAACCACCGTTACCTGTGTCAACCCCGATTCGGATGGATAACCGGTAAAAGGATCAAGAATATGGTGATAGCGTTTCCCTGCCGCATCGGTAAAATAACGCTGATAATCTCCAGATGTCACAACGGAGCCATCTTTTAACGAAACCACCCCGATATATCCATTTCCGGGATTGTTGGGATCTTCTACCCCAACACCAAACGCTTTTCCATCTGCTTTTCCACCCATAACCAGGACATTTCCGCCTAAATTAACGATGGCGTGTTTGACACCTTCATCTTTAATAACCGTCATAACGGCATCGGCAATGTATCCTTTTGAAACCGAACCCAGATTGAGTTCCATCCCCGGATCGGTTAAATATACCGTCTGTTCTGATGGGTTCAGCACAATTTTCGTATAATCGATTTTTTTCTGAGCTTCAGCAATCAAGTCTGGGGATGGTGCTTCTTTTATTTCTGGTTCATGAATACCCCATAAATCAATAAGAGGACCTGCCGTCGCATCAAAATAGCCACCCGAAATTGTTGAATAAAAAATGCCCTTTTCAATAATCTTATAGGTACCTTCCGAAACTGGAACAGGTTGTATCCCGGCATTTTCATTAATCAAAGTCAAGTCACTTGCTGCATCTGATTGTGCCAGAGTAACATTGAGCTCTTTAATTTTTTCAAAGGGTTTGTCCAATAAAGAGTCATCAGATTCTCCATATAGGGTAATGCTTACAAAAGTGTCAAGTAAAAAATCACTTCGAGTCACTGTATCACTTTGGCTGCACCCGGATAGCAGTGTCATCGTTAGAAACATTACCATCGCCAAACCTGTCAATTTAAAGCTATTCTTTGTTATTTTTATTTCGCTCATACATTCCTCCCATTCATAACAAGTAAATGTATTATACCAAAGTATTAAAAAAAAAACATAAAAAAATGGTAATCCCTTTACCATTTATGTTTTTTCATATAAAATAAGCATTGCAGATAATTTTTATAAAATTGCGTTTTCATTTTTTTACCATTGCGTCTAATTTCAGAAGAGGTAACCATGAAGAAAAAAGAATTTATTGTCATAACCATTTTGCTTGTAATCAGCTTAGGGGGGATCGCCCTTTTTTATATTATCAATGCAACCAATCAACCACTTTACGTACGCGTCACCAGTCAGGGGGAAGTCGTCACAATTCTTCCCCTTTCAGAAGATCACACTGAAACATTCTATACTCCATCCGGCGGATACAACACCCTTACCATTTCTAATGGTAAGGCTAAAATGACTGATGCGGATTGTCCTGATAAAATTTGTGTCAAAACCTACCCGATATCAAGTCCCGGGGAAACCATTGTATGTCTTCCCCACAAATTAGTGGTTGAAGTCGTTACCGGTAATTCCTGATGAATTCGAAAGCTTATCGTCTCGTTATTCTGAGTTTATATGTTTCAATGGCTTTAATCCTAAGTTATGTCGAAAGCCTTATCCCTTTGCCACTCCCGATTCCCGGTGCTAAGATCGGATTGCCCAATATTATCACTTTAGTATCGCTTCTCACCTTGGGATGGCCCCTGACCTTACTGGTGGTTGTTGCTCGCGTTCTTTTATCCGGATTTATGTTTGGCGGCGGTTTTTCAATTGTTTACAGCCTCAGCGGCGGACTTTTAAGTCTATTAGTGATGGCTCTGATCCTTCACTTTACCAAGGATGGCTTTTCGCTGATTCTAACCAGTATTTTTGGTGCTATCTCTCATAATCTGGGGCAGGTCATCGTTGCATCGATTGTTGTCCAAACAAGTAGTCTGATGTTATATTTTCTTATTTTAATGTTTCTTGCAATTCCCACCGGGTTATTTATCGGGATCACCGCCCGGGAACTGATGAGACTTCTCGATAAGACGACAATTTTCAAACGCCTCAATTCCTAGTTTTCGGCAAATGAATGATGAATGTCGTTCCTTTACCCAATTCACTGTTGACTTCGATTTTTCCATGATTGTTATAGATAATATGTTTTACAATTGCGAGGCCTAAACCGGTGCCTCCTTTTTCTTTTGAGCGACTTTTATCAACACGGTAAAAGCGTTCAAAAATTCGGTCAATATCTTTCGTCGGAATCCCATAACCTTGGTCGCTAACTTCAATCCTCACTTCTTCATCGTCCTGAGTCAAAATTACTTCAACTGCTTTTTGTGGTTCTGAATATTTTATCGCATTGTCAATCAGATTAATCATCATTTGTCTGAATTCATCCGCCATAAAACTGAGCGTTATTGGTTTCTCGCAGAATAACCTCATAGAAATCTTTTTTTCCTCGGCGCTGAGTTTTAGAATATCAAAAATTTGTACAATTTGCTGATTCAACTGTAAACATTCAGCTTTCTTTTCAAATCCACTTTTATTTTCAAGTTGTGATAGAACCAGGATATCGCTCACGAGGCGGCTAAGGCGATCACTTTCTTCGGAAATAATTGAATAAAAATGATCCAATGTCTCTGGATCATCTATTTTATTGACTTGAATCGTTTCTATAAAGCCCTTAATCGTCGTAATTGGTGTTTTCAGTTCATGAGATACATTTGCGACAAAATCACGTCGCATATTTTCCAAACTTTTTAATAATGTAATATCTTCTAAAATGATAATATGTCCGTTTGAGAACTTATTGTTTTCTACAATTCTGTTTATATAAACTCTTACGATCTGGTCTGGATGAATGCGTGTTTCAAAACTCATTCTTTCACATTCTTCATTTTTGAGATGTTCCATGAGTTCCAGAATAAAAGATTCACGATATACCTCAAGGATATTTTTTTTAACTACTTTTTCTTCGTTAGCGATGTTAAGTATTTTCCTGGCTGCATCGTTAAGATGAATAATTCTGTTTTTCTCATCAATCGCAATAATCCCATGATTCATGCTTGATAGAATAGAAGTAAGCTCGGCATTTTTCCGATTCATTTCTGAAAATGAATTATTTAGCTGTAAAGACATTTGACTCAAAGATTCTACCAATTCTCCGATTTTATCTTTACGAATCATCGTCAGCTGTTGCCCATATTTTCCTGACGCAATTTTTCTGGCAAAAGCTGATGCCTCATCCAAAGGTTTCAATTCCCGATTGATTAAATAGGGAATGACTAAGGTTGTTGCTAAAATCGTCATCATAATGACCAAAATTATCTTTTCTATCATCTCAAAAATAACATTATTTATGGAACTAACCGGTATTGCAAGTCTCAAAACGCCTTCAATCGTATTGTTTGCATCATAATAAGGAGTTGCCACATAAATCATTTTATCTTTAAGTGTATTTGAATATCGTATCTCTGTCGTTGTATTGCCTGCCATTGCACCAACAATTTCCGGACGGCTTATGTGATTTACTTCATCCTCCAATCCTGGAGTGGATTCATAGGTAACATCACCCTGAATATTGGTAATCGTTATGCGCATTTTTGTACTGCTTGCATAATGATCTAATGCTTCGGAATTTTCTGTTTCTAAAAAAGTTGGCAAGATATAATTGACAATATAATTGCTGCTTTCTTTTATGTTTTTCTCAGCATCCGAATAACAGCTCTGGCTGTAACTGATAATGACAAATAAACCGCTAATTACAATACTGACTACAATAATAAGAATGAGTGAAATGGATAAACGTTTTTTCATTATATGCCTCTATTCTTCGACAAATCGGTAACCTACCCCCCTGACCGTTTCGATGTATTTTCGACCTTCTTCTGATGGATCTTCGATTTTTTTTCTCAGATAACGAATGTGAACATCCACTGTTCTTGTTTCGCCATAATAATCATATCCCCATATTTGATCCAATAATTGATCCCTTGTCAGAACCTGACCACGGTGTTTTGCCAAAAATACCAATAATTCATATTCTTTTAAAGTCAGCACCAGTTTTTCATCATTTTTATAGACGATAAAAGCTTTTGGCTCAATCAACAGATCTCCGATACGGATTTCTTCCTCTTCTTTTGAAAGCAAAATTTCGGTACGTCTTAATACCGCCTTTACCCGTGCACATAATTCCTTTATTCCAAATGGCTTGGTAATATAATCATCCGCACCGATCTCGAGGCCTAGAACTTTATCAAACTCTTCACTCTTGGCCGTCAGCATAATAACGGGAATATAAGAAATAACGGGATTCGCTCGAATTTCACGGCAAATGCTAATCCCATCTTTTCCTGGAAGCATCAGATCTAAAATAATCAGATCCGGCATATAATTGAGTGTTTTTTCTATGGCTATTCCACCATCCTGAACACCATCCACGTCAAATCCATGCGTTTTCAGATTAAACTTAATCAGTTCATATATATTTAACTCGTCTTCAATGATAAGAATTTTTTTCATGACAACTCCTTTGTTTTTTATAAAAGAATTATATCACACCAAATATTTCTCACATGTAAATTTTTGGTTAAATTGAAACCTTTTCAGAATTTCTGAAAACGTTATATGAAAAATAATGATTGTAATCTTCTTTATCACTCCATATAATGAAGTTATCACAAATAATCCTTTATCTCTAAATGAATTACTCCCCTTTTTCATTTAGAAAAATGAGCTGTTTCTATTGAAGCAGTTCTTTTTTTTGCTTTTTTACGTAAAAAGACCGGCTATAAAGCCAGTCAAATTATTTAATCCGTGCGGTTTAAATTCTTCATTGCAGTTCCCATCATCAGTTTAATCCGATTGAGTTGATTAACTTCACTTGCTCCCGGATCATAATCGATGGGTGCAATATTCGAGCGGGGATATTTTTGGCGAATGGGTTTAATCATTCCCTTTCCCATAACATGGTTTGGAAGACAGGCAAATGGTTGAACACAAACGATATTTTCCACACCATCCTCGATAAGCTCCATCATTTCTGCTGTTAAGAACCAGCCTTCTCCACCCTGATTTCCAAGGGAAATCAGCTCTTTTGCTTTATTCGCTTTCTTTTCAATGGTTGATGGCGGATGGAAGTGAGTACTTTCTCGTAACGCATTTTTCATATTTTTTCTGGTCCGTTCCAACAGTTTTATAGCCAACTTGGCAACCAACATTGATTTTTTCTTCCCGGAAAGTTCTTCATATTTATATACCTGATTATAACAACAGTACAGGAAAAAATCCATCATATCCGGCATAATCACTTCTGCTCCCTCATCTTCCAGCACTTTCTGAAGATTGTTGTTCGCTGTTGGGTGATACTTAACCAGAATCTCTCCTACAATCGCAACCTTTGGAATTTTCTTATCAATTCGAGGTAAGGCATCAAATTCTTTTACAATCTCCTGAACGTTTCCTTTGAATTCGCGAAGACTTGCATTTCTCACGTTTCCCTTGATTTTTTTTCGCCAGGATTGATATAGCTCTTCAGTAGAACCCGGATGCCGTTCATAAGGTCTTGTTGCACTGGTTACTCTCTGCATGAGATCCCCATAGACAAGACCAATCAGCATCCGCGAAAGCAGAGGCAATGTCAGTTTGAATCCCGGATTACTTTCCAGTCCAATAGCGCTGATAGAAATAACCGGTATTTGAGACATTCCCGCCGACTCAAGTGCTTTTCTGATAAAAGCAACATAATTGGAAGCACGACACGGCCCCCCCGTTTGAGACATCAATACGGATACATTGTCCAGATCATATTTGCCCGATTTTAATGCCGCCATAATCTGACCCGTTGTAATGATGGTCGGGTAGCATGCATCGTTATTGACATAAGTCAGACCTTCATCAATCGCCGCATTGTCGACGCTGGGCATCACCTCAACGTTATACCCCTGGCTTCTCATCGCATCTTCAATAAAATCGAAGTGAATCGGAGACATCTGGGGGGCCAGCAAAGTATGATTTTTTTTCATGGCTTTTGTAAAAACAGCGCGTTTTTTTAACGGTTTGTTTTTGTTGGGCACCGTAATATCGCTTTTATCCCGTTCTATCATTGCTGCCTTTAAAGATCGCATCCGAATTCGAATAGCGCCAAGATTATTAACCTCATCAATTTTAAGCAGCGTATATATATTTCCATGACTTTCAAGAATTTCCTGTGTTTGCTCTGATGTCACCGCATCAAGACCACACCCAAAGGACGTCAATTGAACCAGCTCTAAAAAATCATTCTGATTAACCACCTCTGCCGCTTTATATAGTCGACTATGGTATTTCCACTGATCCAGAACCCTGAACGCTTCTTCCTCATTTTTATCATAAAGATGCGCAATTGAATCTTCCGTCAACACGGCCATATCCAGGCCGGTAATAATATTGTCAAGTCCATGATTCACTTCCGGATCAACATGATAAGGTCTCCCCGCCAAGACAATTCCTTTTTGGCCGGTTTCTTTAAGATACGCAATGGTTTCTTCGCCCTTTTTCTCAACATCCCTTCGGCAAGCCTCTTTTTCCTTCGTCGCTGCAACCATCGCCTCAGCAATTTCTGCCGGACTAACACCATATTCTTTAAATATTTCTGCCAGACGTTCTTCTAAGCGCTGATCATTGTCAAAAGGAAGAAAGGGATTTAAGAAAGTCATGCCCTCTTTGCGAATGTCGTCCTGATTGTGCTTAATGGTTTCAGGATAAGACATGACAATGGGACAATTATACCAGTTGTCAACATCCTTAAATTCTTTTTCTTCATAAGGAATACAGGGATAAAATATCAGTTTAATACCCTGATCCATTAAGCTCTGAATGTGTCCGTGAACCAGCTTTGCCGGATAACAAACAGATTCTGATGGAATACTCTCCATTCCTTTTTCATATATTTTTCGATTAGATTCTGGAGACAGCACCACTCGATACCCCAAGCTTGTAAAAAGCGTATGCCAAAATGGATAATTTTCATAGAGATTCAATGCTCTTGGAATGCCTATAACGCCCCGAGATGCTTTCTCAATAGACAGGGACTCATAATTAAAAATACGTTTATATTTATACTGATAAAGATTTGGCAGATCTTTGTTCTTTTTAGAGCCACCTTCTCCGATTTCACAACGGTTCCCGGTTATATGACGACTTCTGTCATTAAACTTGTTGATGGTTAAAAGACAATTATTGCTGCATCCTCCACATCGCCGGTGACTGACTTCAACCTCAAAATCATCCAAAGCCTCGATGCTTAGGATTCCGCTTCGATCTCCTGTTGTATAGTTTTCTCTGGCAATAAGAGCGCACCCGAAAGCTCCCATCAACCCGGCAATATCAGGACGTGTAACTTCTTTCTCGGTGATCTTTTCAAAGGTACGAAGTACTGCCTGATTATTAAACGTTCCCCCCTGTACGATGATGTGTTCTCCCAACTCTTTGGGATTGTGGATTTTTATGACTTTCTGCAAGGCATTTCTGATCACCGAATAGGATAGGCCAGCTGAAATATCGCCCACTTCCGCCCCTTCTTTTTGGGCCTGTTTAACCTTGGAGTTCATGAAAACAGTGCAACGCGTCCCAAGATCAACCGGATTCTTCGCCTTTAATGCTGCTTCAACGAAAGCATCCATCTCCAGCCCCAGAGATTTCGCAAAGGTTTCCAAAAAAGAACCACAGCCTGATGAACAGGCTTCATTAAGAATAATGCTGTCGATGGTTCCATTCTTTATCCTCATACACTTCATATCCTGACCGCCGATATCAAGGATAAAGTCAACTTTAGGTCTAAAATAGCGGGCTCCTTTATAATGAGCAATGGTTTCAATTTCACCAATGTCTACCTTAAGTGCTTGTTTAATCAAGCTTTCCCCATAACCCGTTACCGTGGACTTGCCAATGTAAACAGCCTCTGGAAGGACTTTGTAGATTTCTTTTAAAATCTTTATGGATTGCGCTAGGGGACTTCCTTCATTCCCGCCATAGTAGCTATACAACAGCTCTCCATCCATATTAATCAGGACCGCCTTTGTGGTGGTTGATCCCACATCGATACCTAAAAAGCAGCATCCGGTATGGCTTTTTAAATCGTTTCTTTTTACTTTATTTTTATTATGCCGATCCCTGAATTTATCCAGTTCCTCCTGATTTTTAAACAGCGGATCCAACCGACCCACTTCATTTTCCGAAACAGAGTCTAAACTTCCCACCGCGGTAACCAGATCCTTAAAATCAACTGTTTTTTCTTTTTCAGCCGAATAGGCAGCTCCGATCGCCACAAACAAATTTGATTTATCCGGGAAAATAATTTGATTTTCGGTCAGCTTTAACGTTTCAATAAAGCGCTGTCGCAGTTCAGACATGAAATACAACGGTCCTCCTAAAAAAGCAACGTTTCCCTTGATGGGATGACCGCATGCCAAACCACTGATCGTCTGATTGACAACCGACTGTAAAATCGATGCTGCGATATCCGCTTTTGCCGCCCCTTCATTAATAAGGGGTTGCACATCTGTTTTTGCAAAAACACCGCATCGGGAGGCAATCGGATAAATCATTACGTGATTTTTGGCCAGTTCATTAAGCCCTTCGGCATCTGTCTTAAGCAAAGTAGCCATTTGATCAATAAATGCCCCGGTCCCTCCAGCACAGGTACCATTCATCCGCTGTTCAACCGTCCCCTTAAAAAATGTTATCTTTGCATCTTCTCCGCCCAGTTCGATGGCAACCTCAGTCCGCGGAATGCAGCGTTCAACTGCTAATGTACTCGCCACCACCTCTTGTACAAAAGGTATTCCCAGCCACTGAGAAATCATTAATCCCCCAGACCCCGTTACAGATACTTTTGTCTGTAAATCGCCTACTTTTTCATAGGTTTCTTTTAATAAATCAACGATTGTTATTTTAATATTCGATAGATGTCTGCGATATACCTCATAGATGATTTCATTTTTTTCATTGATTATCACCACTTTAATCGTAGTTGAACCAATATCAATTCCCATTTTATAATTGTTTTTCATTAACTTTTGTGACCTCTTCTTCCAATACGTCAGCAACATTGCTCATTTTATTATATGCTTGATACAATGGTTTTACACGACCATATAGTTTCTTATATATTTTATTATAAATTTCTAAATATTTTATTACATTCGTTGGATCCGGTAAAAACACCTTTGACTGATGAATCATCTGCTCACTAGCTTCAGCAATGTTTTCATATCGTCCTAAACCCACAAACGTTGCAATCGCTGCACCTAATCCCGTTGTTTCAAATGTTTGAACCCGATACACTGGCCGATTGAATATATCAGCCATAATTTGGGTAACACCATCACTTCGGGATCCTCCCCCTGAAAGGCCAATGGACTGTACCGGAATTTTTGTTTTTGATTCAATTAATTCAAGACCTTCTAACAAACCATATCCCAAGCCCTCAACGATTGCCCTGTAAATATGCTTTTTCGTGTGTCCTTCAGTAAATCCGATAAAAGACCCTCTTGCTTCCGGTCTGAATGCTTCCATCCCCCAATAGGGCTGGTGAACGAGTCCATTTGCACCCACCGGTGTTTCTATTAGATATTCTTCAAGAAGTGGATGGAGTTTTTGGGGATCTACCTGTTCCAAAAATTCTTTAACATACCAATTCACCATCCAGAACCCGTGATAAATTGTTACCTCGGGGTTATATGCGTCCTTATCAACCGCTGTAAAAGACGGATAGAATGGATACAATTCAACATACTTTGTTGTGGATATCTCTACTGTTGATTGAGTTCCCAGGGAAACGCTGGCGATTTCCGGCGTTAGTGCGCCCACACCCACTGTTTCACAACCTTTATCCGTTCCCGAAGCCACAATTTCCAGGCCGGCGGGCAGCCCGGTCATTTGCGCCGCCGCTGCCGTCAGTTGGCCGATAATTTCGCAGGAATCCACCAAATCGAAGCATTTTTCCGGTTCGATTTTTATGATTTGATATTTGACGTCATTTTTTTTACACCATTCTTTCCTTCTTGTATCAAAAGGAACATGTCCGGCAATCGATGATCGACTATCCATCACTTCACCTGTTAATTTTGTCAAAAGATAGGTTGATAGAAAAACAACCTTGCTGGTTTTTTCCCAAATTCTCGGTTCATGAACTTTTATCCAATTGGCATGGGTAATTCTGCTGAATGATTTTGCCGAATCATTAAAACCAATCATTTTAAACAGCAGTGTATAGGGGAGTGCAAAAGGCAGAGACTCATCCAACTCTCGCCGATCCAGCCAACTGATAAAATCACGCAGGGGTTCGCCTTTTTTATCCACAACGGTAATGATATCGCGCTGGCATGACACGGTCATCCCCTGAATGGCATTAAAAAGAACCGGA
>JGI24143J45723_1001209_pt1 | contig 12585 bp, 10 predicted proteins | sample BarGraIncu00432A_FD_45723 | JGI IMG/M metagenome (IMG submission 45723)
CAGTGGTCGCAGTGCTTGCCAAGCAGGAATTGGGGGACTCAGCAGTTGCCGTGACGGTAAATAATGGTGCGCTTCGTCACGGCGAGCTTGAACACGCTGCTGCGACTGCTAAGGCTATAGGCATCAGTCATCTCTCGATTGCTCTCAATCCTTTGATTGTACCAGAAATTAAGCACAACGATCCTGAACGATGCTATTATTGCAAAAAGCTCACGTTTAGCGCTCTCCGTGACTTAGCTAATGAATTGCACTTAAATACGGTTATGGACGGCACGAATGCATCTGATCTGAATGTCTATAGGCCCGGCCTGAAAGCTTTGAGAGAATTTGAGATCATCTCACCTTTGATCGGCTTTACCAAAGATGAGGTGAGAAGCTTCGCGCGAACGCTCGATTTACCGAATGCAGACGTTCCTTCCAACGCGTGTCTCCTCACGTCTTTTCCTTATGGCACGATAGTCACCAAAGAGCGAATTGAAAGGGTGAGACAAGCTGAATGTATGTTACAAGCAATTGGGATAACGAGAGCAAAGGTAAGAGATCATAACGGTATCGCCCGTATAGAAATCGACAAGGAGAGTGCAAGAGCTATCATTGCACATAGTTCAGCAATAGCCGAAGCGTTCGTCAAGCTCGGGTTTTCCTATGTGACGTTGGATCTTGAGTGGCTCAGATCCGGGAGCATGGACGTTGCATTAAGTTCTGCGAAGCCGAATTCCTCTCAGCTATAAAGAGCTAGATGGTAACTGATGGTGTGCCGGACGACAGGGTTTTCACTTTTCTCATGTTAAAATATTGTTCGAGCTTCTAACGAATTAGAAATAGTCCTTAGGCGGCCTCCCAAGTCCACCACTGATTCCCGCCATAGTTCCAAAACATAGCCACTGCGATACCAATTATTTGCGACGTGAGATAGTAAAGACCGAAAAAGCTAGTTAGAAACCATAAGATAACAAGGTTGAGCACAATCCCAACAAATCTCACAGCGTGATCCCTGTATAAGGCGGTGAGCATGTATCCAAATCCTTGGGTTCGTCGATCCTTAAACGTCCATGATCTATTCAAAAAGAAGTTTAAAAGGAGGCCGGCTTCTATACCAATGAGCCCTGATAGCAGGTAATAAACACCGAGCTCTGTCAACAAGTAGAGTACTGCTAGATTGAAAATACCGCCGACAGCCCCTACTGCACCGAACTTCAAAAACCGGTGAAATTCGCCCGACCTTAAAAAGAGGCTCGACATATGATAGATATAACTTATAGCAGCGTTGATCCCCAGTTTGCTTGCTCCGGCTCTTCTCTGATCAAATCTGTACGGGATCTCCGAAACCGTCTTATAATCTCCTTGAACGAGGATTTCCAAGAGTATCTTGTATCCCACTGGATTGAGGTTCGCATGCGCAATAACGTCCTTATGAAAGGCGAAAAAGCCAGACTCAATATCCTTTATACTGCGAAGCTGCCTGAACAAAGTTCTGGCGATTAAATCAGCACCTTTTGACATACTCCGTCTAAACAAACCGAACTGTTCCAAAGTCTCCTTTTCGACAAACCGACTGCAAATCGCTATGTCCGCCCCATCACTGACGACAGAGATCAACTTCGGTATCATTTCAGGAGGATGTTGCAGATCACCGTCCATGACGACGACAATATCGTAGTATGATTTTTTGATCCCCTCCAAAACGGCTGTTGCAAGTCCTCTTTTCCCTTTTCTTCGTAGAATTCGCACTGAATAATTTTCTGAATAACGAGCAGCAACCTTCCAAGTTTCGTCGGGACTATCGTCATCAACAACAAGGACTTCATAAGGGAAGTCCAGTGACCCTACAGAACGTTGAATTCGCTCCAGAAGCTCGCTTAGGTTGTCTCGCTCATTGTATGTTGGGATAATTATGGACACAGAGGTGTTGTTGTGCATTGATTCGAGCTATTGTAAGATAGGTAACGTAACTTCTGTTAGCATTACAGCAGGCGCGCCATAAAGAGTCTGCTGTTAGGGGAAGTGTGACCGCAACTTTATACCGGATTGTGCCTCAGAGTGCCACGTACGTCTGGCCTTTAACGGATGTCCTTTAGCGTTTAGTGCACTCCAACACGCCCGGACGTCATTCAGGTTGAATTAACCTCTAACGTGCAGCATTTTCGTATCGGCGCCGAAAACCGATGCGAGCGTTACTCGACGCACGTGAAAATACTTTGGTTTATCTAAAGAAGATTGTTTAAGTGAGGATGAACACAATACGCGTTATGACTATACAGCACCTCGCATGCTTAGCAGAATCTCGTCTATGTGCCACAACATATCAAAAAAGGCTCAAGCGCTTGTAGCGCACACAATCCAGTACTACACCAGAGACCGACTGCTTGACACCCTAGTGGTTTATGGGGCGATAAAGATCATCGTTCTCTTGGGAGCGATAGCGATAAGCCTACGATATCAGCCGGCAGCGTTGCTTCAAGATCCGATGTTCCTCTCCAGATGGGATGGAGGATGGTATCAGGGCATCGCTTATAACGGGTATGCTTATAATTATCCGAATTCAGCGGCATTTCCGCCGATGTACCCCTTTTTAATCAAGATATTCAGCTTAAACCAACCGGCAGCCATGCGCTTGGTTGAGGTGCTCATTTCAAATGCATTTTCGTTCCTTGGCCTCTACTTTCTCTACAAGCTCGTGCCACTTGTCGTTAATGAGAAGTACCGACTCAGAGTGTGCTTNGCCTATATGGTATTCCCGGTGCTCCTTGTCTGCAATCTCGTTTCATATTCAGAGCCCATCTTTCTCGCCTTTACGATCGGCGCGTATTACTTCTGGAAGCGGGCTAGGTTTGGACTCGCCACGCTTTTCGCAATATTCTCCATTTTTACACGCCAAATCGGCGCGTTCATTCTTGTTATTTTTCTTGTCGATATGCTGTATGGGTTCTTTTCGCAACGGCAGAGGTCGCAAGTCATCAGACAACTTGCAGTCATTATAATCACCTGCGCAGGTTTAGGAATGCTCTACCTTTTCTACTTCTACCGTTTCGGTAACCCGTTCATAGTATCAAGCGTTGAGGCTGCAAACTGGAACGGGAATCTCTCAGTTACAAACCTGTTTTATAACCTGCGTGTTTATGGTTTCGGTTTNCAAGGGCCTAGCTGGCAGCCGTTCAACTACGCTATTTTGCCTGTATTCTTGATCGATACCCTGCTAATAATCGCTACAATCGTGACGATGCTCAAGAGGGATGTAGCACTTTCCGCGTATTCGTTCGTCTCGCTGGCCACTTACTTGTTGCTAAACACTTGGCCCAATTCGTTTGTACGCCTCGTAGCGGGGATATTTCCATTATACATTTTTCTTGGGTTGATGCTTTCGGACAATTGGCAAAAAAATATCGTGATCGGTGCAATTGCTGTCGTCATAGCCACTCATAACATGTTTATTTGGATCAGTGGCGCTTGGCTATATTGAGTAGTTATGGCACTAGCTACCCCCGCAACAGAAAAGCAGTCGATTTAAAGTCGTGAGCTGCAGCTTCGTTCAACGGCTGTGCTCCCGACTCTACGCTACACTGCAACCACTTTATAGTAGTACGAGTAGCCATTCGTATAGATTTTGTCGTAGCTATTCGTATAGTTTTTTGCACCAGTGGCCTGTGCTCCGTTGTCAATTGCGGCGATACGCTTCTGCCACAGCATTGTATTCTGGCTGGTCAGCTTCCACTTCCCGTTGAAAAGATGCTCGTAATAGAACTTTTCTGGAGTGGCTGTGAGGAGCAAGTAGTTGATGCCTGTATGGCCCGAGCTGTTCCACGTCTGGAGGAAATTGGGATAGACATAGTCGAGCACCGTCAAATTACCAACTTCAGTCAGCGGTGTGTAGGTCACAAGCGAACCCGTATAATACCAATACACCATCTCGTTTTTATAATCGGTCATCGTGGCGTTGTCAGGGTCCTTTCCTGCAGTCCACTGCGCGGTAGCGATGACGCGACTGTCGGGTGGCGCTGTAATCGCAAAGCTCGCGTCGTAGTTCACGGCAAGAACTGCAGTATTGATCGAAGCTAATATGAGCAGCGTTACGATCAACGAAGGCGCAAGCCAACGTTTGGAGATGTGAAATTCGCGTCCAACGAGGACGAGGCCCATAGTTGCTATGAGGCCGTAGATGAATGCGACCCATGTCATAAACCGGCTGCCTAAGTCCACAGAAGCAAGCCCTTCGATTGAATGAAGCGCAGTGGTACTCGTGAGGACGCTACTTACGTATGATTGTATAATAAAACCAAATGCGGTTGCCAGTGAGAGCAAAATGAGAATTACGAGCAGGTAGCGCGTGTAATTAACGTCTAACTGGTCAGCTTTGTGATCCTCGCTTGTTACGCTACACGCGCCAGCGTAGAGCACAAGGGGAGCAAGGGGCAAAAAGAAGGGCACGTAACCTGACTGCAATCGCGTAGCGATGGAATATATGACCGCCACNGCGCCTAATATAAGCGTGAAGGTCGTGACTTGTTGGCTCTTGGCATTTGAGAATGTTAGGAGTATTTGCCGCAGACGCGCTATTAGCCGTGTGGTAATTGGAGTTGTTTTCGAACGCCGAAAGACGGTTAAGCACAGAACAGCGGCCGCGTAGAGCATCGCCAATACTAGGATAGTGTAAAAAAAGATGCCGACATAGGGGCCGTTGTAGCCATTGACCACGTGGTAATAGATCCACCAGGGCACGAAAATGGCTGCGATGTAGGNTGGGGCAGCGTATTTCAGTTTTAAAACAAGGAAAGGCATCGCGAGCAANGCGATCATCAGAAAGCTGATGTGGTGGGTGAAAATACTTGCGAGCAGTATTATCGTGAGCATTGAAAACGTAAGCCTACGCGAGGCTCGTTTGTTGTAATAGAGGTAAAGGAAGAGTAGGGCCCCACAAAAGAGGATAAATCCCACATTCTCTTCGATCATCCGCGACTGTTGTCGCGTGATGCCTAAGAATGAACCTACCAAAAGGATCATAACCGGGATTACCAAGGTCGTATCCTTGCCGGATCGTGAGGTTATAATGTACGCAACTATTACCATGACGAGGGGCGTTGCTATTTGTAAGAAGTAGAGCGCAAGCGTGATGAGATCAACGCCGGTAAAAACGGATAGTGCCGCAAGCACTGCTTGGAGGCCTACTGAATAAGCTCCATAGTACGTGGACTGCATTTCAGACGGGGAGTAGTGCCCGGTGATGACGTATTTGTTCGTATCACCGAGGACCTTCCATGGATCAGGATCTTGCGAATCGCCCCACTGAACGAGGGAAAAGCCCACCCTGAATACGATCAGAACGACAGCGACGATAAACAGCGCAGCGAAGTACTTGCGGTTCATTTTTCATCTCCTAACTTGGGCCCGTGTTTTTAAGAGGCACTTTAGCATCGGCACGACGTCTCTCGGGATGCGAACTTTACTATTTGACTTATTGCTCCAAGTAATGGGCACCTCGATAATGACGAATCCTTTTTTGTGCGCCTTTGCTATGAGTTCGGAATCAAACGCAAATCCATCGCAGGTAATAGTAAGTGAGTTCCACATTTCGCGGCGAAACACCTTGCAGCCACATTGAAAATCTCGTACGTGGGTGTCCAACAGTGCACGCGCGAGTAGACTGTAGATTGAACCTGAGACTCGTCGCGATAGCGGTTGCGGGTGAACAATAACAGAGTCGCGGAGGCCTCGAGATCCCACAGCAAGATCCGCACCGTCGTTGATCGTAGCGGCGACGCGCATGAGGTCGTTCGGATGAATCGATCCGTCGCCGTCTATGAATCCTAGAATATCCCCTTTCGCTAACGCGAGCCCCCTCTTTATTGCGGCCCCCTTGCCGGTTAACGTGTCGCAGCTTGAGAGCACTACGTTGTTGTTGCGCGCTGCAAATTCCTGCACGATATTTTGGGTCCCGTCCGTCGACGCGTCTTCCACGATGATAAGTTCTAAGCCGCTAAAAGCGCTGAAAGCTTCGAGGAGCCCATTTATATGATCTGCTTCATTATGTGCTGGAATAACGATGGAAAGCATTCTTTTTTTCTACACGTTATTTGGACATAAAGATTACCTTAAGCTGCCTTTTTTCATTAATAAAGACAAGTCGGCTGCAATAAAAAGTGCGATGAAAAGACGCCTTTTTTGGAGCCCAACAAGAATAAATAATAGCTATCGCAATACGATCACTGTTTACTCGCTATGCAGCGACTTTTTTGGAGACGCACGTGCCAAAAAGCTTAGAAGAGATTAACGAACGCATTCGGGACGGAAGCGTCCACGTCGTAACAGCTGACGAAATGACTCACATTGTCGGGGAGCTGGGGCTAGAAAGTGCAGCACAAGAGGTCGACGTCGTCACTACTGGCACGTTCGGTGCGATGTGCTCGTCTGGCGTGTGGATGAACTTCGGTCACTCAGATCCGCCAATTAAGTTGAGCAAAGTGTGGCTCAACGACGTGGAAGCATATGCTGGTGTCGCTGCGGTTGATGCGTTCATCGGAGCCACTCAGCTTTCAGAGACGCGTGGTATTGAGTACGGTGGGGCGCACGTCATCGAGGATCTCGTTGCCCATAGGGAGGTCCATTTAAAGGCCGTNGGTTATGCGACCGACTGCTATCCGCGCCGAAGCGTAGAGACTACCATCAATATTGGGGACCTCAACGAGGCGACCATGTTGAACCCCCGCAACGCATATCAACGATATAACGTCGCGACCAACTCTGCCGATAGGGTGTTCTACACCTATATGGGGACGTTGTTGCCGCGGTTCGGAAATGCGACTTATTCTGGTTCCGGCACACTTTCGCCCATCTATAATGATCCCGATTATGAGACTATCGGCGTGGGCACGAAGATCTTCCTCTGCGGCGCTGAAGGATATGTGGTAGGTCATGGGACGCAGCACGATCCTGTGAACAACTTCGGCACGCTCATGGTGACCGGCGACCTGAAGGCGATGAGCACCGACTATCTCAGAGCTGCAATTCTGCACAAATACGGCACTTCGCTGTATGTGGGGATTGGCGTGCCGATTCCAGTCCTGAACGCAGGGATTGCGCGAAAAACGGCGATCAGCGATGCTGATATCCGTACGACGGTTCTCGATTACGGCGTTGGCCGTCGTTCACGGCCTGAACTGATGACAGTCAGTTACGAAGAGTTAAAATCAGGAATAATTGATCTTAATGGGAAGGAAGTCCGTACTTCATCCATGTCGAGCTTCTTTAAGGCAAAGGAAATCGCCACAGAACTTGCCGAGTGGATACGAAAAGGCACATTTGAGCTCGCATTGCCAACGATGCGGTTGCCAAACCAAGCAGTACTCAAGCCTATGAAGCAGCTTTCCAAGGCGCCGCTTGTACGAGAAGTGATGCTCCCAAGTATCACCGTGCATGAAGAGATCAGTATACAAGAAGCCGCAAAGATAATTGTTGGAAAACAAGTGAATCACTTGCCAGTGGTGTCGGCTGACAACAAACTCATCGGAATCGTCACGGCGTACGACATCTCAAAGGCGGTGGCTTTAAACAAGGGCGATAGCTTAAAAGGGATAATGACGAAGCGCGTCATTACAGCGAAGCCTGACGAGCCTATTGACCTTGCCGCTCGGCGTCTTGAGCGGCACAACATCTCGGCACTTCCCGTTATTGACCAGGCTAACACNGTNGTAGGCATCATTACGAGTGAGGATCTGAGCAAGCTCCTCGCATGTAGGTGAAACAGTCAAGAGGTCTCTATGAAGATCNTATTGAAGTTTCCACAAAAGGTTATGCAGGACCCCCTATTAGCAGACGTCGTTTTGGAAACGGGCGTGCGCATCAACATCGATCGGGCGTTAGTAGACGCTACTATTGGAGAAATAGTGATCGATGTGCCCGATGAACGAGTCGAAGAGGTAGCTGAGGCATTCAGGCGGCGTGGCACCGAGGTGCGGGAAATGGATATGCCAGTCGTGCTCGACGAAGCTGAGTGTGTGCAATGCGGTGCGTGTGTATCGGTGTGCCCTGTGGAAGTCTTTACGTACAACAAGGATCGGTCGATCTCCATCGACTTCACCCGATGTGTGCTCTGCAAGACCTGCATAACAATGTGCCCTCATGGTGCCATCAAGACCGCTGAGGAATGAAGGAGAAGTTTCAGCTTAAGCAGACCGTCGTTACAATCATTGCTGATGCGCCCGAGCACATCGCGCATGCGAAACAGGCGATTAGAGTCCACCGACGCAATTTGGAACTTTTTATCGAGTTAAATCCCTTCTTCCGTTTCGCGCTAGAACCAGTTGAAGAGTATATCGGAGACCCTCCAGATATCGTTCGCAGGATGCTCGGCGCCTCGTCAGCGGCGAAGGTCGGACCGATGGCTGCGGTTGCAGGCGTTATCGCAGATCTCGCCGTTGAGGCGATGGTAGACGCAGGCGCATCATATGCAATCGTCGATAACGGGGGCGATATCGCTTTTACGAGTGACCGTGACGTGATCATCGGCATATATGGGGGCGTCTCTCCCTTCAAAGATGTGGGGTTTAAGATTGAACCAACCCGGTTTTTGGGCGTCTGTACGTCTTCTGCTACGGTTGGTCCCTCTATTAGCTTCGGTACAGCAGACGTCGCGTGTGTTATCGCTGAAACGGCGTGTTTGGCTGACGCTGCTGCTTCGGCGCTTGGGAACTTAAGTAACGATCCCGAAGCAGCTTTTAGTGCCATAAAGGCCATAAGCGGCGTCGTAGGTTCCCTGTTGATCGTCGGGGACAAGCTTGCTACGTGGGGTAAACTTCCAACGCTTGTCCGCGCTTCTGTCGATGCTACGTGCGTAACGCACGCTTGAAGCTCGCGCAAGCATTGTTATGGATTCGTTTAGGACAGGGCTTTCCCTTGACCTTCGTAGCCCATTGACGGTAACATACTGCCATAATAAAGGCAGCTCTGCTAAAGTTGGTCGCGGTACCAGGTGATGGTATTCGTTAAACCGTCAATAAGACTAACGCGCGGCTTCCATCCTAGCGCTTTGATACGCGATATATCTGCACACATCCTTTCAATTTCGACGGCGGCCGACCTGCGCTGCGCACGCTGAGACGAAATGGTCAGAGGTTTGCCGAGGATCTCTGCAACTCGCGCTACAAGCGCTTCGATACTGATCTCAACTCCTGATGCTACGTTATAGACTCCCTTGCCGGTTTCAGCAAGACGTAAAAAAGCTTCCACTATATCATCTACGTAGGTGAAGTCCCGCGTAGGGGTAAGATTGCCTAACATCAGAGCGTCTTGAGTGAGGGCNCTCCTGATGATCGAAGGGATAACGAAATCGGGATGTTGACGAGGCCCATATGTGTTAAAGAGCCGGGCTATAGCTATAGGTATACCGTAAGCGCTGCTGTATGCGGAAACGAAAGCTTCTGCCGCTAGCTTGCTCGCCGCGTATGGCTCTTGTGCTCGAACGGGGTGCCCCTCATCTATAGGAAGGTACATAGGCTCACCGTATACGTGGGCTGAGCTTACAAATACAAGTTTCTCCACAGATGATGACTGTCTGATCGCTTCAAGGACGGTCAACGTGCCTGCTGTGTTCGTTTCGAACGTTTGCCGAGGATTTTCGAGCGCACGGCCAACGTGCGAGATGGCGGCCAAATGGAATACGGTTGATGCATCGCTTATGATCAACGGGTGGCTTAGGTCCCCTTGCACCACGCAGAGCCCGTCTCTAGTAATGCGGTCCGGTTGACCACGGACGAGGACGCTGATAGTGGTCCCGCGTTTCGTAAGACAGTCGGCCAAGTGAGAGCCAAGGAACCCCGTAGCGCCCGTTATGAAAACCTTTTCCAGTTTGCTCATCTTAGTCTGCGTGTCACTCCCGGTAAGAAGCTACCCAGCGTTACTCTAAATCAGACTCTTTTAACGAATTTTACCGCCGATCCCTACGAGGAGCTCGGTCACGTCACGGTGAAGACGTTCGATATCACCATCGACGTAGGTCGAGACGCGGAACGTGTAACTGCTTTGTGGCGTATAGTGGTCAATAACGCTCACTGAATTAACCTCAGCGACTGTTGAAATCACACGTACGATAATCTCAGGGCTCGCTCCGGGAGGAAAAACCGCCGAAAAATCCCTATAGCGCTGTCCGTGCGCCAATCGATATCGTTTGACTTCTTCGTCGGACATTAACTGAACGTTTTCCGTCTTTAAAATAACGCCCTTGGACCCCTCTTCAATAGAGATCTCGCGCGGGGAAGCGCTCTTTATAACACCGATGTGTACTGCTCCTGTGTAAACGTTTCTCAGTCCTCGAGTACTTCCAATAGATCTTTTGAAGTCCTCTAGTTCCTTTATGTTGGCCATGATAAGTTTATTTGAACGTTTTAAGGCCGGTTCTGCATCGCCAAAATGTTTTGCTGCCCGTTTCATCGTTGCGATGAACGCCGCGCTATCATTTGCGTTTATAATTTCAACCAATGCTGCACACTGTGTCAGAAAGGCCTCGCGGACGGACCGATCTGCATTCATCTGGATGGATGCGTATAATGCAGGATTTTGTCCAAGAATGCGGCCTACAAAATCTATTAGAATCTCATATACAGGGCTCATAAAGCGGCGAGAGTGCTTAACATCAAAGCGAAGCGCTTCGAGCGTAGCACCCGTAGCGATATATCCGAAGTGGGTCAATCCTTGAATCACTGACATAACGTGGTCGTGCTCATCCGCAGAAAGCTCTTCTATATGGGCGCCGGCGTTTTCGAAAAGGCTGATGAGAAACCTGCACCCGCGTTCGCCGCGCACCGGCGTCACGATGACGGTCTGCCCTTCCATGTCAGGCATGCTGGGACCAAAAAGCGGATGGACGCTTAAGAGTTCGACGCCTGGCGGCGCACTGATTAGCATCTGCTTAACGGGATCTTTCTTGACGGAGGTTATATCGAACAGGACCGCGCCTGGCTTCATCTGAGGTGCGACTTCAGCTATAACGTCGCAAGTAACGTCGACGGGAACGGCGATGACAACTAAATCGTAATCCGCATAGTGTGCTTTTGAGGACCGACCTACAAGCGCTACATCTATCTCGCGTTCAACAAGAAATCTTTCGAACCAACGCCCCATCTCCCCGTAGCCACCAACGATTGCTGCCTTGAGTGCCATTATCGTTAGTCCTCGTTCTCCGCACTGTTCACGTTTAGGAGCCTCTCACGCACAGTGGCCTCCATGATTTGCACGGGTGGCTCCTTTGCGGTCCACAGGGCGAAAGACGCAGCGCCTTGGTGCACCAACATCTTTACTCCATCAATAGTTTGTAGACCTGCGGAGCGCGCCTCGCGTAGCAAGGGGGTTTCAAGCGGGTGATAGACAACATCAAACACGACGAGCCTAGAATGCATTTGATGGGCTCTAACGAGCGTTTGCCCGTCAAGAACGCCGCGCATACCAACGGTCGTTGCATTGATGAGTACGCGCGCCTCATTAACGAGGTGATCGATCTCGACGAGACTATGTGCCTCAACGTCTCCGCAGCCGCGATCGACGTTTGCTTCGGTCATTTGTCGGGCGAGGATAAGCGATCTACTCTCTGTCCGATTGGCGATGAGCACGCGAGCTCCGGCAACGAGTAGTTGCGCAGCAATTGCCTTCGCGGCGCCGCCGGCACCAAGAAGCAGGACGGTAGTGCCCTTAACCGTTATGCCCGCCTCTTTAAGTGCACTGACGGCTCCAATGCCGTCAGTGTTATAGCCTCCTCCGTTGCGGTCTATCGTGTTGACCGCACCGAGGCGTTTTGACAGTGCGTCAGGGTTGCAGTAAAGCAAAGCATCCTTTTTGAGAGGGAAGGTGACATTAAGTCCGCCAAACCCTAGCGCTAGGGCTCCACGTATTGCGTTTCCGACCTGCGTTTTATCCACGTCGAAGGCATAATATGCAGCATCGATGCCGAGCGCGTCGAACGCTGCATTATGCATATAAGGAGAGAGCGAATGACCTACAGGGCTGCCAATGACGCCATAAACGGTCGTTACTGCCATGACCGGATCTCTGTAAGAGCACGTTTTAGTTGTGAAACGCTGAGCATCCCTGGCGATGCACGTTTCCCGGTAAACCCGTAAGGCCGCATTTTAGGGGATATTTGCCGCCCGACGTACCCGTAGAGTAGCGAGGAGCCGTAGATCCCCATAATGGGCCTGATGTGCGACCCAAGCGATCCCATTGGCACCACGCTGAATGTCAAGCCCTCCTCTTTAGCGGCAAGGCTTACATCGAGCACTCTAGGGGCGTCCTGTAAGTGTTCGATGGTTACTGCAAGCTTGACAACGTCGCCGTAATGGCTTGCGGTGCGCATAATCTCAAGCATCGCCGCTTCTGCGGGCGTTCCGTCGAGATCGTGGTAAGAGAGCAACGTGGGTCGACCTTGGGTAGCTGCCTCGGCCATGAGGTCGTCTCTGTCAGGCGCCATTAGCTCAATATCGACGATGGACGCGTATGAGATAAGAGGACCTAGCTGATCTCGGCGATTAATCGTTGCGTTCCCGCCCTCTTCGACCCGCCGGTTAGTGAGGATGATAGGAAGAGAAACTCTCTCGAGGTCGCGCA
>JGI24143J45723_1001212_pt1 | contig 12566 bp, 12 predicted proteins | sample BarGraIncu00432A_FD_45723 | JGI IMG/M metagenome (IMG submission 45723)
TTTTTTATTTTAAATTCTTTTTCATCTCGTTAATTAACATAAAACAAAGAGAGTAATTTTAAAATTATTAAATCTTCTATAGCATATAATATAACATATTTATATACTAAAATAAAGCATATAGAAATATTTGCTAATATATAGGTAATTGTTCCATTTGCAGTCTATACTACTTATTTTCTATGAAACTTAATACTTATAATATTCTATTCATTAATTAACTCAAATATTAGAATAGAATATAATACAGTTATTACTTTAAAGTGTTTCAAGCAATAAGAAAATCATATATTGAGGTAAATGCCAATTCCAAACGAATTGTTTCTTTGCATTCTGCCCAATAAATGATTTTCATAAGCGTTAAAAGATAAAATTAAATTTCTTTTACCTTCAATATACATTCACTTATATTCCTATTATGAATGTAATATAATAAAATGTTACCACCGACACAAATAGTATACTATCAAATCTGTCCAAAATCCCACCATGACCTGGTATAAGACTACTATAATCCTTTGCTCCTACAAATCTTTTTATTGATGAAGCTATTAAATCTCCAAATTGTCCAAAAACTCCGCAAAGAACACCAATTATAGCGTAATGATATAATTCTATAGAAACTCCATATTTTGAAATAACATAGCCATAAAGTGTGCATCCTATAGTGCTTCCTAGTAGTCCTCCTATTGATCCCTCAATAGTTTTATTTGGACTAACTTTAGGACATAGCTTATGTTTTCCACCTCTGCCTAAAAACCTTCCCGAATAGTAAGCTGAAGTGTCACACCCCCAGGAACAAATAAATATAATCCATACTAAATATTGACCGTAGGTTTTGTTGTTTATAAACACTATAAAACTAAAAAATACTGCTACATACAAAAAACCAAATATAGTTAGAGCAATATCTACGAAATTATAACTTGTATAGACCACAGGAATACATAATAATAAAAAAATTATTGCTATTAAAATATATATATTAAAGCTCATTACAAAATCATTGCTCATATTTAAATAATATACTATGCAAAATATATATCCTATAATTCCGATTGGTTTATAATGTTTTTTTCTAGAAACCTTATAGAACTCATACATACCCAAAAGTGAAAGTACCATTACACTGTATTTTAAGTAAACACCCCCTAAAAATAAAAATATTATTAACGGTGCTAGAACAAGCGCTCCTATATATCTATTATTCATAATTTCTCACCTATTTAACCTTTCCAAATCTTCTATCTCTCTTTTGATAATTAAGTATCGCAGATTTCAGCTCTTCCTCATGAAAATCTGGCCAATTAATATCTGAAAACCAAAGTTCTGAGTATGCACTCTGCCACAATAAAAAATTACTTAATCTTAGCTCACCACTCGGTCTTATTATAAGGTCTGGATCTGGCATTCCGCTTGTATACATATATCTTGAAAGTAAATCCTCATTTATCTCATCTTTAGATATTCTTTTACTTATTAAATCTAGTGTAATCTCTTTTACAGCATCTACAATTTCGTTTCTTCCACCATAATTTAAAGCTAAATTCAAAATCAACCCNTTATTATTTTTTGTTTTTTCATAAGCATTATTTAATTCTGCTCTGCATATTAAAGGCAATTCTGATATATTCCCAATAGAATTAATAACAACATCATTAGCGTTTAATTCCTCGAATTCATTTTTTAGATAATCCACTAATAATTTCATTAAAGAATCAACTTCTTTTAAAGGTCTATTCCAATTTTCAGTTGAAAATGCATAAAGGGTTAAATATTTAACTCCCAAATTATTGCATTCTTTAACTATTTTTCTAATTGCTTCAACTCCAGCCTTATGTCCTAGTGCTCTCGGCAAATTTCGTTCCTTAGCCCATCTACCATTTCCATCCATTATAATTGCAATATGATTAGGTATTTTTGACATATCTAAATCAATTTTATTATTAATATCTTTTTTCTTTTTCAAAAAAGCGAATAATTTTTTCAATAAAATCCCCTCCTTTTTAGTAGTTATAGTATAATTTTAAATAGAACCTGCATAACTGCAGGTTCTATTTAAAATTATATACTAAACTGACATTATTTCTTTTTCTTTGTTATCTATTAATTGATCTACTTCTTTTATAAATTTATCTGTTTCCTTTTGAATGATATCTTCAGATTTTTTTACTTCATCTTCTGTAATTTCACTATTCTTTTTCAAAGCCTTAATTTTATCATTTGCATCTCGCCTAATTGATCTAATCGCAACTTTAGCTTCTTCACCAGTTTTTTTAACAGTTTTGAGTAAATTTTTCCTTGTTTCTTCAGTAAGTTCAGGAATAATCAATCTAATTGCAGATCCATCATTTGATGGATTTAATCCTAAATCAGATTTTAATATAGCTTTTTCTATATCTTTCATAGTTGATTTATCCCATGGTTGAATTAAAAGTACTCTAGCTTCAGGTGATGATACATTTGCTACTTGACTTACTGGAACAAGACTTCCATAAGACTCAATTCGAAGTCTATCTAGCATTGAAGCATTTGCCCTACCTGCTTTCAGACTTCCAAGTTCATGTTTTAAAACAGAAATAGATTTTTTCATTTTTTCATCAGCAATACTAATAATTTGTTTAATCATAGAATTCCCTCCATTTTATACTGATTCCTTAGTACAATCAGATACTAAAGTACCAATTTTTTCTCCTAGAATTGCTTTTTTTATGTTTTCAGGATTATCTAGTCCAAAAACCAATATTGGTATATTATTATCCATACATAATGATGTAGCTGTAGAATCCATTACTTGTAGCCCTTTTTCAAGAACATTAAGATAAGTAAGACTATCAAACTTCTTGGCATCATCATATATATGTGGATCTTTATCGTAAACTCCATCTACTTTTTTAGCAAGTAAAATTACTTCAGCTTCTATTTCTGCCGCTCTAAGTGCTGCTGCTGTATCTGTTGAAAAATATGGATTTCCTGTGCCAGCTGCGAATATAACGACTCTGCCTTTTTCTAAATGCCTCATAGCTTTTCTTCTTATAAATGGTTCCGCTACCGCCTTCATTTCAATGGCAGTTTGCACCCTAGTATTTACACCTATATTCTCCAAAGAATCTTGAAGTGCTAATGCATTAATACATGTTGCCATCATTCCCATATAATCTGCAGTAGTTCTGTCCATACCGTCCCCACTTCTACCACGCCATATATTTCCAGCTCCGACAACTACTCCTATTTCAACACCTAATCTAACTAATTCTTTTATCTGAAGCGCTATAACGTTTGTGATTTCAAAATCTATTCCAAAACCCTTTTCACCAGCTAAAGCTTCTCCAGAAATTTTAAGCATTATTCTTTTATATTTAGCAACGTCCATAAACATTATACCTCCTAATTTAAAGTAATACTAATTTAATGTATTACTTTTTTAAAGTATTACTATTTCAAAGCATTACTTATTTTTAAAAATTACTTATTTTAAAAAAGAGAACACTTCGTGTTCCCTTTAATTATTATTTACCTTCTACTTGTCTTTTTACTTCTTCAGCAAAGTTTTCTTCTTTCTTTTCTATGCCTTCTCCTCTTTCAAATCTTACAAACCTAGTTATCTTTATTTCAGCACCAAGTTTTTTAGATTCTTCTTGAAGATATTTTGTAATAGTGTAGTCAGCATTTTTAACCCANACTTGTTCAAGTAAACAAACTTCTTTATAATATTTGTTTACTCTTCCCATTACCATTTTCTCAACAATTTTTTCTGGTTTTCCTTCGTTTAATGCTTGAACTCTGTATATCTCTTTTTCTTTTTCCAAAGTTTCAGTATCAACACATGTATTATCTAAGAATAAAGGACTAGCTGCTGCAATTTGCATTGCTACATCTTTAGCAATCTGAGTTAAAACGTCATCTTGCTTATCGCATGAAAGTTCAACTAAAACGCCTATTCTTCCACCACCATGAACGTAGCTTTGAACTATACCATTGTCAATTGAGAATTTTTGAAATCTTCTTACAGACATATTCTCACCAAGTTTTGCNATTANNGCTGAAACAGCATCATTTACAGTAACTGCTTTATCACCTATGTATTTTTCAGAAACTAATTCGTCGATAGTAGTTGATGTAGTTTGTACTGCTTGCTCTGCTATNTTTTTTGTTAAAGTAACAAACTCTTCATTATCAGCAACAAAATCAGTTTCACAATTAACTTCTACAACAGATCCNACTTTCATATCTTCTGAAATATATGTGAANACTAATCCTTCTGCAGCTATTCTTCCAGCCTTTTTTGCTGCTGCTGCCAAACCTTTTTCTCTTAAAAGTTCAACTGCTTTGTCCAAATCACCATCTGTTTCAGTTAAGGCTCTTTTACAATCCATCATTCCAGCCCCAGTTCTTTCTCTTAACTCTTTAACCATGCTTGCACTAATCATTATTAATTCCTCCTATTCCTAATCTAGTTTAAAGGGTACGTGAAAGACTTAACCTCCACCTACCCCTAAATGTTCTATCTATATATATTTAATATTATTCAGCTAATTGTTCGCCTTGTCTTCCTTCTATAATAGCATCTGCTAATCTTTCTGTTATTAATTTAACTGCTCTTATAGCATCATCATTACCTGGGATTACATAATCAACTTCATCTGGATCACAGTTTGTGTCAACTATTGCAACTACAGGAATTCCAAGAATTTTAGCTTCAGAAATTGCATTTTTTTCTTTTCTTGGATCTACAACAAATATAGCTCCAATTTTATTAGCATCCATGCTTCTGATTCCGCCTAAATTCTTTTCAAGTTTTTCTCTTTCATTTAGAAGATGACTAACTTCTTTTTTAGGAAGAACTTCGAAAACTCCGTCTTCTTCTAATTTGTATAATGCTTCGAGTCTTGCTATTCTTGTTTTGATTGTTTTAAAGTTTGTTAACATTCCGCCTAACCATCTATTGTTTACAAAATGCATACCAGCTCTTACAGATTCAACTTTAATAGCTTCTTGAGCTTGTTTTTTTGTTCCTACGAATAGGACATCTTTACCCTCTTCAGATACAGATTTAATAAAGTCATATGCCTCATCGATTTTTCTAACTGTTTTTTGTAAATCAATAATGTATATTCCGTTTCTTTCTGTAAATATGTACGGAGCCATTTTAGGATTCCATCTTCTTGTTTGATGTCCAAAATGAACACCTGCCTCTAATAATTGCTTCATTGAAATAACTGCCATTAATAATAACCTCCTTGGTTTTTACCTCCATTACCATCATCTTATCGAAGCCCAAAAATTGGAACCCTCCTATAATTAAGTAATGTGTGTATTTTCTCACCTTCGTAGTATATCATAAGATAATAAAGTATTCAATATAAATATTTGTATAATTAATGTTTTGATTTTAAGTTGATTGCTTATTTAATTAATATTAATACTTTGTTAAAATAAAATGACTTAAGGCAGAGCAAAATTGCTCTGCCTTAAGTCATTTTATTTTATTTTTTTCAATTCATCCATTAGCTTCTCATTTAATATCTTAATATGAGTACCCTTCATACCAAGAGACCTTGATTCTATTACACCCGCACTTTCAAATTTTCTGAGTGCATTGACTATAACGGATCTAGTTATTCCAACTTTGTCTGCTATTCTAGATGCTACCAGTAATCCTTCCAAGCCATCTAATTCATTAAAAATGTGTTGTACAGCTTCGAGTTCTGAATAAGATAATGTTCCAATAGCAAGTTGTACTACTGCTTTTTTTCTTGCTTCTTCTTCTATTAAATCATTTTTAGCTCTTAAAATTTCAAGTCCAACTATAGTAGCACTATATTCAACTAAAACTAAGTCATCTTCAGTAAATTCTTTATCAAACCTTGCAAGAAGTAACGTACCTAATCTTTCTCTATTTCCATTAATCGGTACTATTGTAGACATTTTATTTTCTATTGCACATTCCTTATTATCTTGGAATACACAAGCATTTTTATTAGTAATGTTAGCCTTAGTTTCATTTATATTAAGCAAACTGTTATTGTAGTCTTCTGGAAATCTCATTACATTTAAAATTTCCTCTTTTACAATACCACACTCAAATCCACTGGATAAATTATAACCTAATATTTTCCCTTTTCTGCTAACAATATATACATTACATAGCAATACATCGCTTAGTAAATTACATATGTCATCAAAAACTACTGGTTCCGTCCCTGATTTTTGTAATATTTTATTTAACATTCTTGTTTTATCTAATAGTGACACAACATTTCCTCCTCATTTATATTAAAATACAGCTTATATTATTTAAGCTAATTAATATGTTATATGCTTTGAAAAAGATACAATTCAAAATATTTGAAATTTTTAGAATTGTTCCTGCCCAAATTAATAATATCACACTGTTAATGCTATATCAACAGTGACATGTTAAGTTTCGACAATATTTTCAACTATTTTTAAAAAACCGCTTAAATTATTCCACTATTTTACTTTTCCTCACTAATTCCCTCACTGCTTTCTTCTTCTTTGTATTCCTTGTGTTTACATTCAGTATTAGAACACTCCATATAATCGTTTTTAGTCTTACTATACCTTTTTACCATATACGTATTACACATAGGGCATTTTATTTCAGTGGGTTCATGCCAGCTTACGAAATCACACTTAGGATAATTACTACATCCAAAAAATTTAGTCCCTCTTTTACTTCTTCTTTCTAAAATAGTTCCACCACATTTAGGACATGGAAGTGCGAGTTCTTTAGTAATTGCTTTTGTGTTTTTACACTCGGGATATCCAGGACATGCCATGAAATCTCCAAATCGTCCATGCTTAATAACCATGAACTTGCCACATTTATCACACTCTACATCTGTAACTTCGTCTTCAATTGTAATTTTTGCTATCTCTTTTTCTGCAATTTCAATATCCTCTTTAAGTGGTGTAAAAAATTCATTAACTATATTTTGCCATTTTTCCTGTCCTTCTTCTATATAATCTAAATTGTTTTCCATTTGTGCTGTAAATTCAATGTCTACTATCTGCTTAAAGTATTCACTTACAATGTTATTTACTATATGTCCAAGTTCAGTTACTTCTAATATTTTTTTATCTTTTTCTACATATCTTCTGTTAAGTAGTGTTGTAATAATCGGTGCATAAGTACTCGGTCTTCCTATTCCATTTTCCTCTAATGTTTTTACAAGAGATGCCTCAGAAAATTTTGCAGGCGGCTGAGTAAAATGCTGCTTACCCTCAATTTTTTCCTGTTGCAATATAACCCCATCAGCTAACTGCGGAATTTTTAAAGTATTTTCTTCTTCATCTAAATCTTCATTNTATACTTTTCTAAATCCATCAAATGAGATTTTAGATCCAGCCGCTTTAAGTATATATTCTCCATTTTTTATGCTAANAGAAATAGTATCAAGTACACATGATTCCATTTGACTTGCAACATATCTATTCCATATCAATGAATACAGTTTGTGTTGTGGTGCTTTAAGGGTTTTCTTTGCTATCTCTGGTGTTATTTCAATATAAGAAGGCCTAATAGCTTCATGACCATCTTGAATATTCTTTTTACTTTTAAATACTCTAGGAGTACTTGGATAATATTGCTCTCCATACTTACTTTCAATAAAATCTTTTGCACTCATTTGAGCTTCTTGCGCTATTCTAGTAGAATCAGTTCTCATATACGTAATTAATCCTACCGTTCCATGTCCCTCTATCTCCATTCCTTCATACAATTGCTGTGCAATCGACATAGTCCTTTTAGTTGCGAAGTTGAGTTTTCTATACGCATCTTGCTGAAGTGTACTTGTTATAAATGGTGGTAGTGGATTTTTACTCTTAGAGGATTTCTTTGTTTTGTTTACAATAAATTCTTTTTCATTAAGTTCTTTAATGATATTATCACTTTCTTCTTTAGAATTTATTTCTACTTTATCTTTACCTTTTAAAGCTAATTTAACACTTAACTTCAAAAGTTCCCCTTCTTTGCATAAATCACATTCTATAGTCCAATACTCTTTAGTTATAAATTTTTCTATTTCCTTTTGCCTATCACAAATTATCTTAAGCGTAACTGATTGAACTCTTCCTGCACTAAGTCCCCATTTAACTTTTCTCCAAAGTATAGGACTAATTTCATATCCAACCAATCTATCTAGTATACGCCTTGCTTGTTGGGCATCTACAAGAGTTGCATTTATTACTCTAGGAGATTTTATTGCATTTTTAACAGCTGTTTTAGTTATTTCATTAAATTCTATCCTACACTTATCTTTTTCATCTATTTTAAGTGCTTTTGCTAAATGCCAGGCTATAGCTTCCCCTTCTCTATCAGGATCTGTTGCCAGATAAATTTTATCACTTTTCTTAGCTGCTTTTCTCAGTTTATCAAGGAGTTCCCCTTTACCACGAATAGTTATGTATTTAGGTTCGTAATTATTTTCTATGTCAACCCCCAATTGGCTTTTTGGCAAATCTCTAACGTGTCCCATGGACGCTTCTACTATATAATTGCTTCCTAAATATTTTTTTATAGTTTTAGCTTTTGCAGGTGACTCAACTATAACGAGTTTTTGTCCCATCTTATCCCCTCCATCAATGTATTCTAATGTTAGTAAATCTATGTTTACTCATATATTGTCATATATAATTAATATATATTTACTTATATTTTGTTATTTACTTATATTTTGTCGTTAACTTTTACATAATAGTTTCCTGATAGACATAATATTTCATTTTTAATCTGCATTTCAAATAATACCTCATATAATTGTTTTATGTCAATGTTAGTTATTCTAATAATGTCATTAATGTGTAGTGGAATGTCATTTATAATATTATATATTTGTTTGCTAATCTGGCTAGTAAAGGACCTTGCAGTGGTTTTCTTCGCGATTTTCATTTCTATTCCAATTAAATTAAATATATCATTTGTACAAGTCATAGGGAACGCTCCGTCTTTTATTAATTTATTTGTTCCTTTACTTTCATATGAAAATATAGACCCAGGGACAGCCATAACATCTTTACCCTGTTCAAGTGCTAAATTAGCAGTAATTAATGATCCGCTTTTTTCGCCAGCCTCTATTACAATAATAATGTCACTCAGAGCACTTATTATCCTATTTCTTTGTGGAAAGTTATAAGCGTATGGTGGTGTACCTGGTAAAAACTCTGATATAACGCAACCTCTTTCAACTATTTGGTTGAATATTTTAATATTTTCTTTAGGATACACTATATCCAGGCCTGAACCTAAAACCGCACAAGTATATCCTTCATTATCCAAACAACTCACGTGTGCAAAAGTATCTATGCCCTTAGCCATTCCACTAATAATATTAATATTATTGACACATAAATCCGAGCATATAATTTTGGTTACATCCTTACCGTAATTTGTATACTTCCTTGATCCTACTATAGAAATATTATAACCATCATTTAATGGCAATATATTTCCTTTGTAAAATAAAGAATATGGTGCATCATCATAATTTTTTAATTTTTTAGGATATTCATCCTCATAATAACAAATTGATTTTATTTCATTCTTTTCTAAGTTTCTTTTTACATTAGCAATTTCATTCTCATTCCAAGCGCTAGTCAGTACATCAATTAAGTTATTATTAAAATATTCTGTTTTTTTATTATGTACACCATAATACCATATTTGCTCGGTAGTATGGAAATCATTTATTAATTTTAATTTATTTCTTGGNGATAATTTAACTAAAGAAAACCATATATCGTAGTCATTCATACTTATTNCTAATCCTCCGTTTTCTTGCTCATAAATAATTTTGTTACTTTTAAAGTTATACTATCCTTTCATCTATAAATTTTCTATATTGCATTGCTTCAATAATATGTTTATCTAAAATGTTTTCACTTTCATCTAAATCCGCTATAGTCCTAGCTACCTTTAGAATTCTCGAATACGCCCTAGTACTTAAAGTGAATTTATTGTACATAAGTTCCATTATTCTACTAGCTTTCTTATCCAGTCGGCAGTATTTCTTTATTTGCTTTTGACTCATTTCTGCATTGCAATGAATTTCTTGCCCTATAAATCGTACGCCTTGAATATCTCTAGCTTGTTCCACTCTTTTTTTTATTACATTTGATTTTTCACTGCTACTTTCACTTGCTATTTTATTATATGGAAGGATGTTTACTGCCGTAAATATGTCTATTCTGTCAATTAAGGGACCACTGAGTTTGCTCAAATACCTACGTCTTTCATATTCACTACAACTACACTGCTTTTCATAAGACCCATAATATCCACATGGACAAGGGTTCAAAGCACTTACAAACATAAAATTTGATGGGTATTCTATTGTTCCATTAATCCTAGAAATGCTTATTTTCCTCTCCTCCAGCGGCTGCCTTAATATTTCTAATACATTTTTTTTAAATTCTAATATTTCGTCTAGAAATAATACCCCTCTATGTGCCAGTGATATTTCTCCTGGTATTATTTTATTTCCACCGCCAACCAACGCAATCCGTGATATAGTATGGTGTGGACTTCTAAAAGGCCTTTGCAAAATAATTCCTTCACTATCACCAAGCTTCCCGGAGACACTATAAATTTTAGTAACTTCTAGTGACTCCTCCGTGCTTAGTGAAGGTAATATAGTCGGTATTCTCTTAGCCATCATAGATTTTCCAGAACCTGGTGGACCATACATTAGCAAATTATGCCCTCCAGCAGCTGCAACTTCTATAGCCCGTTTTGAGCTTTCTTGTCCCAATACATCTTCATAATCTAACTTCTCATTTATTAATATTTCCTCGCTGCATCCCCGCGCGTATGGCATCAAATCTTTATAATTCAAAAAATCTACTACTTGCTTTAGATTATCCAGTGGAAATATCTTTGCGGCTTTAACAAGGCTACATTCTTTAGCATTGCCTGTAGGAACAATAAAATTTTCAATATTGTTTTCTATTCCTTCCATAACCACAGGTAACGAGCCTCGCACTTTTTTGAGCTTTCCAGACAAAGACAATTCTCCTATAAAAAGATAATCATCAATATCACTAATATTTATTTGTTTAGTTACAAGCAATATACCTATTGCTATTGGTAAATCAAACAACGAACCTTCTTTTTTCAAATCCGCTGGTGCTAAATTTATAGTTATTCTATTTACTGGAAAATCAAATCCTGAGTTTAATATTGCAGAACGTACTCGTTCTTTTGATTCTTTAACTGAAATGTCAGCTAGACCTACAATGTTTAATGCAGGCAGTCCGCGGGTTATATCAATTTCAACAGCTACTATAACACCTTTAATTCCTGTGAATGCAGCCGACATAATTTGTATCGCCATATTATCACCCTTACCTTTATTATTTCTTATTTCATAATTATTGACATAATTATTGATAAAATAACAGAACCCTCAACTAAAATTAATTAATCAAGGGTTTCTCTATGCTTACCTGCTATTAATTATTATTAATTTCACTTAATATTCTCCTGTTTTATACCTTTGACTTTCACAATATTTTGATAAGATGATAACAAAGGTATATTTAAGCCGTATGCTTTAATTTCGTATTTTCTGTTTATTGTAAGTCCCCAATACATATCTTCAGAATGAATTTTAAATTCTAATAAGCTGTTTTTGTCTTGAAATATTTTTATATTACCATCTTCTGTTTGTGTATAAATTAAATATTTTTTATTATTATTACTTGTAATTACTCGTTTATTTGCAATCGTAACTATATAAGTATTTCTGAAAAAATGCGGAAAAAATATAAATAAACCTAATATTATAATAATGCTAATTATTACTTTTTCTATCTTGAATTTTAAAAATAATTTATTTCTAAATTGATAAGAAATATTTTTCATCATATAATCTCCTCTATTTCAATAAATTCCTTTACTTTAATTGTTACTCATTTTTCTATATATTAGAACATAATATTTCAATGTGTTTTATCTAAACCTAGTCTTTTTAACCGTCCAGTTAATAATTTAAAAATCAAAAAAATCGTTGCTACATATAATGTAACAACGATTTTTTTTGATTCTATTTACGGGTTGCCATTGAACTTAATTCATCGGCTAAAATTGTAACTTCCATAAGACTCGAAGTAACCTCTTGAATTGCAGCTGATTGTTGCTCTGTAGTTTCAAGTGTAGCATGCGAAGTATCAATAGTCTTATTAACGGACTCCTGTATTTTATTTGTTAAATCATTTATTTTTACGGCCGTTTCCCTGGAGTTTTGTGACAACTTTCTTATTTCAGTTGCAACTACGCCAAAACCCCTACCAGCGTCACCAGCTCTTGCAGCTTCTATAGCTGCATTTAGTCCTAGCATCTTTGTTTGGTCTGCTATGCTTTTTATAGACTCTAATATTGTGTTTATTTCTATTGATATTTTCTTTACGTTGATAATTTCGTCACTTAAATTCTGTTGGTTATTAGTTACATTTACTGAAGAAGCACTGAGTTCTTCCATAGTAGCTGATATTTGACTAAAGTTTTCTGAAAGAATTTGAGACGAGATGCTTAATTTAAGCCTTTC
>JGI24143J45723_1001214_pt1 | contig 12494 bp, 11 predicted proteins | sample BarGraIncu00432A_FD_45723 | JGI IMG/M metagenome (IMG submission 45723)
TGCATTGATCCATAGACATCACAGGAACAAGAGCAAGTACACATGCCAATTATGTTCGTGGCCAATACATAATGATTACGACTCCTACCAAACAAACAGTGCCCCCTATAATGTCAAACCTATCTGGTACAACCTTATCAACACCCCATCCCCATATAATTGAAAGAGCAACAAACACACCACCGTAGGCAGCATAGACTCGTCCAAAGTTGGAAGGTTGTAGCGTTGGTACAATACCGTACAGAGCTAAGATGATAGCCCCTAAGACTGCATATAATATACCTTTACCCTCTCGTAGCCAAAGCCATATTAAGTAACCTCCACCAATTTCTAAGATGCCAGCTAGGATGAAGTAGGATATTGATTTTAAAATTTCCACTGGATGAGCTCCTTTTCATGAGGGTTTAAAATATCACGATGATAGATTTTGGATTATATCACTCTTTAATGATGGCCTATTAACTCATTCTTGACTTATTCTATCTTTCTCCCGTTTAAACTCCTCCCGCACTTCTGTCATCACTGTTTTATTTCCAATGAGATCCCAGGCCGTCAATGTCAATATCTTTGCCCCCATAATCAATGCATCATGGGCCTCATCAGATAATCCATTGTCCAACCATGCTTGGCTGTGGGCTGTTATACCCTTGTCAATAAAAGCTACTCGAATGCATGAGCCTGGAACAAAGTACATGACCGAGGCAAAATCCGTGGAACCAGTTTTTTCGCGAGGTGGAGATATGGCTTTTGCATGGGCAATTTCGGCATTTTCCATTAGTAAACGATTCAAAGAAAGCACCGGGATCTTGTTATTGAAGCTATTTACTTTAGTCACCTCAAATGTGGTTTCTGTCATCGTCGCGGCACCTTCAAAGTTCTTCATCACACGCGCTATTACCTGATCAAGATAGGTTCGTTCATAAGCGCGTACTTCGAAACGGGCTACTGCTGTATCAGGAATCACATTGATCACCTGCCCCCCTTGCTCAATAATACCATGAATACGGGCATCATCACGGAGATGTCCCCGTAAGAAAGCAATGCCGTTAAAGGCCAACATCAAAGCCTCTAATGCACTACGCCCCTTTTCTGGTGCAATGGCTGAATGAGAAGCTATTCCTTTAAATGTAACTATGTACTCGGATAACGCTAAAGATTTGATATCAGTCGTTGTTGTATCTCCTCCATGCATCATGAGGACAACATCCAGATGCTTAAAAGCTCCGTTATCTAACATAACATTCTTTCCGCCCGGTGTGCTCTCTTCACCTGGTGTTCCAATGACCTCCAGAGTATAAGGATGGTTCTGTACCATATTTTTTATTGTTACCGCCGCTCCTGCAATGCTTGGCCCCTGCAAATGATGGGCGCAACCATGTCCCATATTTTTGATAGCATCATATTCACATAATAGTCCAATGCAAGGACCACCGATTCCATTTTGATAGATGGCTCGAAATGCTGTCGGTAGACTTCCATACCCTACTTCGACTATAAAACCATTGCTGCGCAAATAATCTGCCAATAAATTAGATGCTTGCTTCTCTTCATATCCTACTTCAGGATGATTAAAAATATAATCGCTCATAGAAACAAGTTCAGCTTTTAAGTCTTCAATGCCACTCATTAATACCTGCTTGCTATTACCCTTTTCCAACATATCGTCTATGCCCCCTTCAAGATTCCCCAATTATCTCCAAACCAATCAATACCTTGTGACAGGATTGGCAAAAAGAATATAAAAACTATTGGCAAAATGATTGCCTAAAGAATACCAAATGCAAACTACAACATAAATAATAGCGTTAAACAACATACAGATAAGAAACTCACCCTAATTATACATTCGCTATTTCGTTATCATTTCCTTGTAAGATAATGTCCTCTTCATAAAAGAATGGTACTACTCGACACACGGTAAGAAAAATACTACCCATCCTTTTATAATTTGTGATATAGTAAAAAAAGCACCCAAGCCCTCACTATTTTGAGGACATGGGTGCTTCATCACTTCATTTATTGTACAGTTACACTCTTAATCAAACTCTTAGGTTTATCAACATGAGACAAAGAACCGTCCCCTGGCTCAAGATGTATCATTACATCACAGAACTCCAATTTTTCCTTGATTGCTGCCTCAATCTCATCACATACGTTATGGGCCATATTTAAGTGCATATCTTTGTACAAAATAAGATGCATATCAATTAAACGACGACTACCAGAATGCCTCGTCCTAAGCTGGTGATAAGATATGACCGCAGTATCGTTTTTGATCACATCAATAATGATCTGCTCTTCTTCTAATGGAAGACTAATATCAGTCAACTCATATAAACTCTTTTTAGTCATACCATAACCCGCTTTAAAGACAACGCCCGCTACCATAATAGCAATCGCTGAATCCAGCCAAACCAGTCCCGTTATTTTAATAATGACCAACCCGATTAAAACGCCTGCTGATGCGCCAATGTCCGCCCTTAAATGCAAAGCATCAGCCTCTAATGCCTGTGAACCAGTTTGTACCGCGACTTTATATAATCTCCTAGAGACCCAATAATTGACGACTATAGATATCATCATAATAACAATACCATATTCCAGAAATTGCGGTACATAAGCCGTCTGCAATTTATCTTGTGCCTCATAAACAATCCATACTGCTGCGACTATAATAAGTATCGCTTCAATGGCTCCTGATAAATTTTCAACTTTACCATGACCATAGTCGTGATTTTCGTCAGGTGGCTTATCGGCCTCGTGCACCGCATAAAAAGCAATCACTGCTGCCAATAAATCCACCGCTGAATGGACGGCCTCAGAGATAATACTAACCGCTCCAGTATAGAAACCCACCACTAACTTTAACACCAAAAGTACTGTATTGGAAATAACCGATAACCTAGCAGTACGTTGTTTTAATTTACTATCTACATACTCCATCAATAAAACCCCCTGAAATATAAATGCATTATTAAACGACAAAAAACCTGTGGGATACCCTAAAGTAGTCCCACAGGTTACAATAGCCCTGTTGCTTGTTGCCCGGTTGTCCGCAAGTTGGATCAACCTGTTCCTAATTCAATCATTTTACCATATATCTTATCATATGTCAATCGACTTTAATTCCAATCTTTTGCATGATAGCAAAATGAAGATGATTCTTGCTGTCAATAATTGAGGCTTCCCAGTCGCTTGTCTGTTAATAATATGCTTTTATTTAACCTTTGTATAGATATCTGCATTATTATTAAGCAAAGCTTAAACCAGAATGATAGATACATGGGATTCAGGCTTGGTTTTCATCAGTGATATGATTTCTCAATTACCCTATAGATAACTTATTTAAGAGAGAAAACAAGGAGAACGGCAATAATTGCAATGCACATTCCTGGTGCGGTTCTTTTAGCAATCTCCATAGGATTTACACCCGCTATTGTTGCACAAACAATAGCACCACCCGCTACAGGAGACATCGTACGTCCGAGTGCTCCAGATATCGTAGCGAGAGAGCCCATGTCTGTAATTGTAAAACCAAATTGGGCAGCATGAGGGGTCACTGCGCCATTGAAAGCAAGAGCAGCCGCATCACCCGAACCGCTCAAAATTGCAAGGAAAAAGGGACCGAAAGAGGCCGCATATCTAGCTATATCCTGTGACTCTTTCATCTTTTCAATAAGTGCGCCAGTAAGTCCAATTGTATCCATTCCTTGTGTGAACACTGCGGCCGCAATAATAATACCCATTATCTCAGCATAAGAATCACCCATACCCTTAAAAAAGCTTTTGGATATTTCTTGTGCTTTTCCTAACGTCACTATAAATCCTAATATAGCACCTAAAATCATTGCTTGGGGAACTGTAACAGTAGGAATAAGGGCAACCATTTTACTACCTAACACCAATAATATAAGAGGAATGATAGGAACGAGTGCTTTTATAATGCTAACTTTAAATTTTTGTTCCTCGCATTCCCCTACATCCTCAGCACTAGGACCTTCTTTGCGTAAATAAGAAACGATCGTTAGCATCGTTACTGCGACGACAAGGGCGGCAAGGGCAGCGGACATGTGACCAGCGATGACCGTCATCACATCAACGTTAGCCAATTTAGCGACAAATGGATTATGAGAAAGACCAGGACTCATAACACTCCCAATTGTGCCAGACATGACACAAGCAGCAGCCATCGCTGGTTTTACTCCAGATCCAATCAGAGTAGGTATTAATACAGCACCAACAGCCGCTGCGCATCCTGCCGTACTGGGTAACGCAATATTAACCACCCATGTAATGATAACGGCTCCTGGTATCAACACAAATTTAAATCTTTTTAGCATGCTAGTTAAGCAATTGACTAGATGGCTATCACAACCAGTAAGTTTCATTACATAAGAAAAACCCATTACTGTACAAATGGTGGTTACAAGCCCTTCATTCACCATTGCTTTAGCAAAAGCATCTATTGCTATTAATGGTTGACCAGCTACCAAAGCCATTACAGCACCTGCTACAAACAAGACCAACCTAGTTTCATAACGTTTAACGATAGCAATGAATGTTAGACCGACAATTAAAAGACCAATTAAAACCATGAAATAACCTCCTTCTTTTCTTCTCTTCTCATTCTAGGCCCTCGTCATTTAAAATAGTTTCTGTAACGCTTCTTATTATAATTACATCTGCTATTATACATCCTACCACGAAAAAATGTAAAATAAGCATTATTTACTTAATTATTCCAGATATATAAGTAAGCGCTANCTGCAAGTTATCAAAGTAAAATAGCTTATAACAATAAGTTAACCGTTTGTACTTATACCAGTTATAATCAATTACAGCCCGCAGTAGAGTATATGATGTATACTTCATTCAAACTAGCAAAAAAANCCGCAAAATTCGCGGCTTTTCAGTTTTATATAATTCCACTAACTTGTTACTCAATCATTATCATATTGCACAATTGATTGCGCAATATGATCTTCTCGCGGCTTAGAATTTAAAGTTGCAGTTTTCTTCTGAATGAATAATGCCATTATACCGCCAAAGAAGCATAAAAATGCTATGGTATGGAATACATCCTGAAAGGACAGGATAGTCGCTTGCTTGTTTACCATTTGGCTCAAAAGTGCTTTAAACATTGTATATTGCTGTGGCAACATACCTTGCCCCGTTAACCATCCGTGTGTGGCTTCTGACAACATTGTACTATCCATTCCTTGATTGCCCCATAGTCCACGCAACAATTGAAATATTTCNTGGGAGGAATGTCCTGCTGCNTTTAAGTATTCTTGTAATATTGCAGTATGGTATATTTCGCGACGTGTTAGTAGCGTTTCCGCAAAAACCACGCCAATACTACCACCAATAATTTTCGACAAATTAAATATTCCCGAACCCACCCCAATTTTGTCTTTCGGCAACGAACCAATAGCGCAATTGCTCAATGGCGACATGGTAAACCCCAGTCCCATACCAAACAATGTTAGCCTAAAAAAGAAATCATGTGCCGAATAGTTAAGGTTGATTGTATCAAATGAATATAATGCACCAGAAATCATAATGATTCCGGCGAAGGCTGGAAGACGAGAGCCAAAACGATCGGCTAACCGCCCCCCTATTGGAGCAAAAACGACCATAGTTGCCGTCATGGGAAGCAACATCAATCCTGCAGTGGTAGAGCCGTAATTAAGAATTGATTTGAGAAAAAATGGCATTAAAAACATGCCGCCATAAAATGCCACAAAGGATATAAAGCCTACTACATTCGCTAAGGTAAAGTTGATATTACGGAACAGGTCAACTTCAATCATAGGATTGTCTACTTTTAGTTCAATTGCAACAAATAAAATAAATGTGGCAAAAGTCAGGTAAAACAGCAGCAGGATATAAAGAGAACCCCACCCTTCTTTTTGTCCTTGGTTCAGAGCAACAAGGAGTGAACTGATGCTACTAATTAAAAACACTGCGCCAAGGTAATCAATTTTTGTTGCTGAATTACACTTGGACTGGGGTATCACGGCAAAAGCATAAGCGATACTAATCATACAAAAAGGGATCACAGAAAAAAAGATTGACCGCCAATCAAGATTTTCTATCAGATACCCACCAATCGTTGGCCCCATTGCACTCCCTGCAGCAGCCATTGCGCTCCATATGCCAAGTGCTGCTCCCCGTTCATGAACATCAAAAGTCTCCGCGACAATCGTCATGGCATTGGGTAATAACATTCCCGCTCCCACACCCTGTGTAATACGAAAAATAAGCAAACCCGCTGAGTTCGTGGCAAGACCACATAAAAGTGAAGCAATGGAAAATATGATCAATCCAATTATATACACCTTTTTTGCCCCAAATTGATCTCCCAACTTTCCGGTTAAAGGAAGTATTGAACCATAGGGTAACATATATGCCAATGAAACCCACACAACAGAATCCATATTAAAATTCAAAGCTGCCATGATATTCGGTAACGCAATATTGACACAACTACTAACATAAGCGCTCAATATGGTCCCGAGGCAAACAGCACACAATATCGCATATTTTTTTAACATTAATCAAATACCTTCCTTCTTTAGAAAAACCATTCCGTTGCATTATATAGAAAATCTAATTCAGTTGAGTATTCGTCCCACCCAAATTTCAGTCTCCCTTACTTTATAGCGACATTTACTACGGCAGACATCCCTGGTTTAAGAATATAATCAGACTCTGCGGCTTTAATTTTAATAGGTAATCGCTGGGTGACTTTCGTGAAATTACTAGAACTATTTTCAGTTGACAAAAGAGAAAATTGAGACCCCGTTGCTGAACCAACTGCCACTACATTTCCCATAAACTTATTGCCAGGAAAGGCATCAATGGTAAACTCAACTGATTGACCCACTTTTATCCGTCCAATATATGTTTCTTCTATATTGGCATTGATCCATACATCTGCAAGATTTGTTATGCTAAAGAGTTGTTGACCTGCAGAGACAATTTCCCCATCTTCTACTGATTTCAAAGCAACAATTCCTGAGACAGGTGCCTTCACTGTTGCATTCGCTAATTGAATCTCAAGATTCGTCAGCGCCGCCTGAGCCTGACGAACCTGAGCTTGTGCCATTTGAATGTCTTCTGGTCGGGAACCCTCGGCAGACAAACTATACTGTTCTTTTGCAGAAGCGTATTGTGCCTGAGCAACATCGGCTGCTGCTTTAGCAGTATCAAGTTGCTGGATAGATATTGCACCTTGATTGTACAGTGATTGAGATCGTTCGTAAATTTTTTGGACATTATTAAGATTTGCCATGGCCTGACTAGCAGAAGCACTGGCAGCGGCAATTTCTTGGTGCCTATTTCCTGCAATTACTGCTGCCAATTTAGCCTTTGTCATCTCTAAATTGGCCTTGGCCTGTTCAACCTGAGCTTCGAATTCTCGTTTTTCTAATGTGACGATTACTTGTCCGGCTTCCAGACTGTCCCCTTCGTTAACCATAACTTTTTCTACCCTACCAGATACCTTTGCGCTTACCGCAACAATAGTCCCCTTCACTCTGGCATCGTCAGTAGAAATAATTCGCCCAGAACGAATCCACCACCATAGTCCGCCAACAATTAGAACAACGGCAAGCATACTTATAATAATAATCATGCTGCGATTACTTAGCTTCGACTTTACTTGATTCATCAACTTTCACCTCATGATTATTTTAATACGTTTAATATGTCTTATTCCACTAACAGAGTTCACTGTCCAAGCAAGTCCGTCCGCAACATTTTCATTCGCCTTTCGGCCTCTGTTATTCGTTCTTGCAACAATATTTCCAAGGCTGGTATGCGGGCAATCCCCACATCAGTAATTGTAAAATTTCGCTTGCCGCGAGTCACAGGACTATCCCATTTGCCAATTATATAGCCTCTCTCTTCCATAATGCGAAGAAGTGGATACAAGGCATTGGTATTAGGCGTATAGGCATCTTGCGTACGTCGCTTTATCTCCATCGCTAATTTATTTCCATAAGCAGGTTCCTGCTGAAGTATTTTTAAAATGTATGTTCCAATAATAAGATGAATGAGCGTCTCGTAATTGCTGGATTTCTTCACCATAATAATCCTCCATTTTGATTAATTTTATCTTTATTAATTTTATCACGAATAATTATTGGTGTCTATATCGCGTATTAATAATATTACAAACTAATAATACGCCACAACTATACATTGAGATCAGAAAGCTTCGCTAGTTTATGTCTTTTAATCCATTTATGATATAATATTGACATCCTCTTTTTTTGAAATTCAACTTTCTATTATACTAAAATCATCAAAAATAGGAGAAGATATTATGTCGCAAATATGTTTTGATAAAATAGTTATTCCTCTAGACGGCTCTGAAAATTCATTGAGAGCATTATCCTATGCCTGCTATTTAGCCGAAAATTGTAATGCATCACTTGAATTACTTTACGTTGCACTGATGTCAAAGGAGATTTCAGCATACGCACAAATTACAAGTAGTTACATTCCAGATGCAGTATTTTCCGGTGCCCAAGAAAATGGTCACAAAATTTTACAAGAGGGATTAAAGCAAGTGCCTTCCTCACTCTCAGTCAATTGTTCTCTGGAAATAGGTTGTCCACCAGAAAAAATTATAGAATTTTCCGAAGGTGTGGGTACAGGATTAATTGTAATGGGTAGTCGGGGGCTAAGTGCATTGAAGGGTATCTTAGTCGGTAGCGTTAGTAGTTATGTAATGCATCATGCAAAAATTCCAGTTATGATCGTCAAGTGAGGAAATCTAGAGATAACAATGATGTACCCCAGAGGGCATAGAGCCGTTTATCCTTTGTGTATCGCGTAGCGATATTGTGTCTTGGCAGCTCATAAAACTTGTCATTTTTGTATAGTCAAAAAGAAGTCGCACCCGTATAGGTACGACTTTTTTCATTCCCTGTATTATTTCCATTCCTTCAGCAACATCGCGACTACCTGCCTCTTACCACTCATAGCAAACTATCAAAAACACTTCTTTATATCATCTGGAATTTGGCAAAAAGAAGGCCAGCATATTCCAAAGCTTATATTTTTTATAATGCTTTCAATAAAAAGCGCATACAAAGCATTCCAATAACAGCATTCAGCAACGTAACTCCCCAAAGCATAGGGTAAAAGCGTGGATGAATTCCTATAACGCCTAAGATTCGTCCAATGTTCTGAATTTGGCCACCCAATAGAAAGATCCCTGGCAAAACAATTGTCAGATCAGTGGGACTTAAAACACCATCTGTGAATAAGCTCATAGCAACACCAATCCCACCTCCCATGGATAAAAGAGATGCAACTAGAACCATCATTGCTTCCCCAGGCAAGCCGAAAAAAGCAGTTAGAGGTGCAAAAACATTACCTAATAAAGTTAATATACCTGTATCTTGCAAAATCTTTATCAATGTAAATGCCATTACCAGATTAGGCAACAGAGACTGAATGCCAATCTTCCAACCATCCCGAGCACCATCAACAAACATTTCGAAATAAGTTTTTCTTACCATTCTTATTCCTCCATTAACACATTTCTTTATTCCCTGAAGCTTGCTAACAAGTTACACCTTATCAATTGTCGATGATTGTGTATCCGCCATAATTGGATATATACGCCTGAGTATCATTCTAGTAATATTAGCGCCAATGACTTTCATAACTAAGATGATGACTAGCGGCAAAATCATTGGCACCAATATCACAGCAAAAGTTGCTGATCCTATCGTAATATAATTATTAATAGCAGCTGAACCAGATAACTCATATTGTGTAAAAATAATTCTTTCTTGATCAGTCATTTCACCCTGTGCATAGAAGATTTTAGTTAAGCTTGCCCCGGCGTCTGTGCTTTGCATACTCGCAATCATTGCCAAGCTTGCACATCCCGGCAAGCCAAAAATAGGACGCATCACTGGATTGAGCCAACGCCTTGCAATTTCCAATCCCCCAGTTTGCTCAACAACACTCATGATCCCCAAACTGAGCATGACACCTGGAATTAAAGTCAACCCAAATAGAAATCCTTGTCGAGCGCCTGTACCACCTGATCCTATAAAAGTGCTCTTTGCTGCCGCTTTGATTGTACCAAATTCACCACTTAAGGAATTAAAATCAAAAGCTTTTAACCAACTTGGTCCACCAGTTAACAATCCTGAAAGAATTAGGAAAGCACCGACCAATGTAATATAACCCATCATTGGCAACTTGGCTCCTTGCCTCATTGTGTACTTTGCTAGATTCCCCTTTTTTTCTTCTTCCATTGTATGCACCTCCTATTTACACTTATCTTAGAACGTCAATGGTTTGCTACCTAATTCCATGAATAAGCGGGTCAACAAATAGAGTCTTGGGACGACACTATGAATATTAGTTCTCTCTTTATCCGTATGATTAATGCCACCTTTGACTGGCCCCAAGCCGTCGATTGCAATCGCACCTGTTGCCGCAGCCCAATTTGCATCAGAAGCTCCACCTGCATTGACCGTCTTTAGGGTCAGACCTAATTCGCCATATATTTCCTGAGCTTTAGCAATCAAAGTGCTTGTGCCACTATTCTGGGGAAAAGGTGGATTATGACGTATAATTTCAATTGTAACCGTTGTATCAGGAACCATTGTTTCCTGAGCAATGCGGCTACTTTCATCCTCAATGCGTATCAACTGGGCTTCCTCAGTAATACGAATATCAGCCTGTGCCACAGCATAATCAGGAATGACATTCGTTTTGCTGCCTGCCTCAATCGTGGTGAAATTTAAGCTCGCATCAGGATCGTTTTTACCAAGCTGGCTCAATTTTGAAATTTGATGTACCAACTCCATGAGAGCATTTCTTCCATCCTTCGGTGCATTTCCAGCATGAGAGGCTCGCCCTTGTACCTCTACTTTCATCACCGCTGAGCCCTTTCGACTGAGTACCACACCATCCCCAAGTTGCCCTGGTTCACAGCAAAGTACCACATCATATTCGCGAGCTAAAGTCTGAATTACATGTTTGGAGTCGGTAGATCCCATCTCTTCATCACAATTAAAGATGCAACTTATTGTAGAATAATCTTGATAATTATATTCACTGAGAATTTTTAAAGCGAATAAACACAAAGCCACACTACCTTTACAATCTGAAACACCAGGGCCATAAGCCCATTCATCTTCAATCCGAAATGGACGGGCAGCAACTGTACCACGATCAAATACAGTATCCATATGGGCGAGGGCCAAGACCTTCCCCTTCCCAGTTCCTTGTAATGTAGCAATAATATGAAAGCCACCTTGTCCACCCTGAACAGGAATTGTTTCTATCTCTGCGCTAATCTCTCGCAAGAATGCAACTACTATGTTTCCAACTTGAGTTAAGCCTTCGCCATAACCCGTCCCACTGTCGATATTCACAAGCTTCTGCCAAAGATCAATAAAAGCTGGATTGAGTTGCTCACAATACTGATAGAGTCTTTCATCCTTATTCTTTAACATATTTTTCGTCCCCTTTACTATTGTTTTTAGCTCTCTCTTTTCACTTTTTCAAATTCGTCCTTAACCATAACAAGGCATTCCGGAATTGCAACCAAATCCCAGACTGTCATCCCTATCACTTTAGCTGCCATAATCATTGCGTCATGAGCTTGATCACTCAGTCCCTGCTTAAGCCATTCCTCGCTATGAGCTGCTGTTCCTTTATCAATAAAAGCGACTCGAATACAGGAGCCGGGGACAACATACATCACCGATGCAAAATCAGTTGAACCTGTCTTTTCTCGCGGTGGTGAGATCATTTTCGTTTGCGCTAAAGCAGCGTTCTCCATAAGTAATTGATTTAAAGACAGCACGGGAATCTTATTGTAAAACGTAGCAATCTTCTCTATTGCATAGGTGGTATCGGTCATGAGCGCGGCGCCATCCAATATCCGTGTCACACGTTTAACCACCTGATCCAGGTAAGAACGATCATAGGACCGCACTTCAAGCTTGGCAGTAGCCGTATCCGGAATGACGTTCACCGCTTGTCCCCCATCTGAGATGATACCATGAATGCGTACATCATCGACCACATGTCCACGCAAAAATGCCAATCCATTAAAAGCTAGCATAACAGCTTCCAGCGGACTACGCCCCTTGTCAGGTGCAATCGCAGCATGAGCCGATTTCCCTTTATATGTAACAATAAACTGGGATGCTGCCATAGATTTGATGTCCGTTGTCGTTGTATCACCACCATGCATCATAAGAGCAACATCTAATTCTCGAAAAGCTCCATTTTCAAGCATAATCGTCTTCCCGCCATTTGGGCATTCCTCACCAGGAGTACCAATGACTTCCAAGGTATATGGCACACCTGTGACCACTTCTTTAATCGCCATCGCCGCACCAATCATGCTGGGACCTTGCAAATGGTGAGCACAACCGTGTCCCATTCCTAAAAGTGCATCATATTCACACAATAAGCCGATACACGGCCCTCCGTTGCCATTTTTC